>Ga0209273_10000175_pt1 | contig 114481 bp, 99 predicted proteins | sample tdAd471_FD_187126 | JGI IMG/M metagenome (GOLD analysis project Ga0209273, IMG submission 187126) | Marine sediment microbial communities from the Atlantic coast under amendment with organic carbon and nitrate - tdAd47.1 (SPAdes)... | ecosystem: Environmental > Aquatic > Marine > Coastal >... | reverse complement strand
GATCATTGCCGTGTCGCCGTTCATCTGGCGCTACTGGCCGCGCCACATGCGTTTGTGGCAGATCGTCCTGATTTCGTTCGGCCAGGGCGTGCCGTTCATGATGCTGGCCTTCGGCGGTCTGCAATTCGCGCCGGCCGCGCACGCCGCCGTCGTCACCAACGGCACCTTGCCGATCTTCGCCGCGATCATCGGTTGGATTTGGATGAAGGACCGGCCCGACACCTGGCGGGTCTTCGGTATCGCGGTCATTCTCATCGGTTGCAGCTTGATCGGCTGGGACCGCGACACGGTCGGCGCCGGTCCTGATTCCTGGATCGGGCATTTGATGTTCGCCGGGGGAGGCCTCCTGGTCGCCATCAACCTGATCGCCACCAAGACTTGGGGCCTGACCGGGATGCAGGCGATGGTTTCGATCCCGACAATCAATCTAGCCTGGTTCGGGCCGGTTTATCTGGCCTTCCTGCCGAAGGCGCTCGAACAGGCGTCCTGGCCGGAAATCCTGCTGCAGGCCGGCTACCAGGGCGTGCTGCCGAGCCTGGTCGGCGTCTTGCTGTTCACCAATGCCATCCGCACCATCGGCCCGACGCCGACGGCGGCGATGATGGCGATGGTGCCGGCCGGTGCGGCGCTGCTGGCGATTCCGATCCTGGGTGAATGGCCGAGCCTGCTCGCCTGGGCGGGAATTTTCCTGGCCACCGCCGGCATTCGGTTGGCGGCCGGATGGCGCCCGGGCGGCTAGGTCGATTTCGGAATCCACATTTCGGCAAAGCCTTGTAGACTGCGCCCGCGAATACAGGAAGGGAGACCCCGCATGAAGATTTCCGACTACAAAGCCCTGACCTTTGATGTCTACGGCACCCTGATCGATTGGGAGAGCGGCATGGTCGCGGGCCTGAAGCCGTTGACCGAGCGGGTCAGCCGTTCGCTTTCGCGCGACGACATCCTCGAAGCGCACGCGCATTTCGAATCCTCGACCCAGCGCCAGACCCCGGCCAAGGTCTACAGCCAACTGCTCGCCGTGGTCTACAAGCGCCTGTCGGAGGAGTGGGGTGTGCCGGCGAGTTGGGAAGACTGCCTGACATACGGCCGATCCGTCGAGCATTGGCCGGCATTTCCCGACAGCGCCGAGGCGCTCACGTATTTGAAGCAGCACTACAAGCTGGTGGTCCTGACCAACTGCGACAACGCGAGCTTCGCCTACAGCAACGCCAAGCTGCAGGTGACCTTCGACGCCGCCTACACCGCCGAGGACATCGGTTCCTACAAGCCGAACCCGCGCAATTTCGAATACATGCTGGAGAACCTCGCACGCTTGGGCGTCGAAAAGCATGAGATCCTGCACACCGCGGAAAGCATGTTCCACGATCATGGGCCGGCCAACGAATTCGGCATCGACAACTGCTGGATCTATCGCCGCCACGACCAGAAGGGTTTCGGCGCCACCATGAATCCGGGCGACATGCCGAGCTACGGCGTCGTGTTCAATTCCATGGCCGAAATGGTCGAGGCCCACAAGGCGGAACTGGCCGGCGGCTGACGACCGGCGGGGTTATTTGCCGGCCAGCAGGCTGGCGTTGCCCCCGGCCGCGGTGGTGTCGACGCAGAGATGGCGTTCGAACACCGCATGCGCACTGTCGGGCGCGTCGGTGATCAACGGAACGAGCGGGCCCGCCAACGACGCCAGCGCCAAGGCGTAGGCGCGCGCGGTTTCCGTATCGCCCCACCAGATCAATCCGCCGAACGGGGGCAGATCGGCGAGGGCCTCCGGTGCCAGCGCACCTGCCACGGCGACGGCGCGCCCGCCGAGGTTTTCAATCAAGTCCGCTTGTGCGACGGCGGCCTCCGAGCCCGGACCGAGACACAAGAGCGGTGGGCGCGGCACCGAACTCAAGCGGTTGAGCTCGCCGGTGGGGCCGGGCAGCAGCCGTGTCGTTGCGTGCGCCGAAGTAGCGCCATCTGAAATCAAGGCGGCGATGACGGAAGTCGTGTTGGCGGTGCCGGCGGCCCCGGTATCGGTTCGTTGTGCCGGCCGCCGGGTGAACCGCGCCAGGTAGTTCGGGCCGCCGGCTTTCGGGCCAGTCCCGGACAGCCCCTCGCCGCCGAACGGCTGCGATCCGACCACGGCGCCGATCTGGTTGCGGTTGGCGTAGATGTTCCCGGCATGGACGGCGTCCGCGATGGTCTGGACCCGGTCGTCGATACGCGTATGCAGGCCGAAGGTGAGGCCGTAACCGGTGGCGTTGACGGCGGCGATGACCCGGTCGATCTCGTCGGCCTTGAAGGTGGCGAAATGCAACACCGGCCCGAAGACCTCACGCTCCAGTTCCTCGATCCCCGTGACCGAAATCAGCGACGGCGCGACGAAATAACCGTTCGTTGGGACATCGAGGCGGTGAACCAGCCGGCCATCGCATTCGGCCCGGTCCACATAGGCGGTCATGTCGTCCCGGGCGGCCGCGGTGATCACCGGGCCAAGATCGGTGGCGAGGTGCCAGGGATCGCCCAGTTCCAATTCATCCATGGCGCCGATGAGCATGCCTTCGATCAGGGGTGCGATATCTTCTTGTATATAAAGACAACGGAGCGCCGAGCAGCGCTGCCCGGCCGACTGGAATGCCGAGGCGACGATGTCGCGCACCGCCTGCTCGGGCAATGCCGTGCTATCGACGATCATGGCGTTGAGCCCACCGGTTTCGGCGATCAGCGGCGCGCCCGGTTCCAGGTTCTTGGCCATGGCGCGCTGGATGGCGCGCGCCGTGGCGGTGGAACCGGTAAAGGCGACACCGTTGACGCGCGGATCGGACGTTAGCGCCGCGCCGACCTTGCGGCCGTCGCCGGGCAGCAGTTGCAGGGCGCTCTCTGGCACGCCCGCTTCGTGCAGAAGCCGCACGCCCCAGGCGGCGATCGCCGGCGTCGTCTCCGCCGGTTTCGCCAGCACGCCGTTCCCCGCCGCCAGTGCCGCGGCGATCTGGCCGGTGAAGATGGCGAGCGGGAAATTCCAAGGGCTGATGCAGGTGAACACACCGAGAGGTCCGTCGCTCAGGCGCTCGGCCTGGGCGGCGTAGTAGTGCAGGAAATCGACCGCTTCGCGAAGCTCCGCTACGGCGTCGCGGAGCGTCTTGCCGGCCTCCGTGGCGAGCAGGGCGAACAGTTCGCCGAAGTTCCGCTCATAGAGTTTCGCCGCGCGCGCCAGTACGGCGGCGCGCTCGGCGACGGGCGCGTCCCAAGGCCGGGCGGCGGAAAGCGCGGTCTCGATATCGGCGGCGCTAGCCGGGACGACCTCGCCGATGACGGCGCCGGTGGCCGGGTTCGGCGCTGGTTCCGGCGGCCCGCCTTCGACCGGTCCGGCAAGGATCGGCGCGACCCGCCAGGGAGCGGGTTTCTGGCGCGTTTCCCCGATTTTTCGCAGCACCGTCACGTCGGAGAGATCGAAGCCGACCGAGTTGGCACGCTCCGGCCGAAACAGGTCCGGACCGGTCTGGAGTTTCGGTTCGCCGTCGCCCGGCAATTGGGCGAGCGTTTCGAAGGGACAGACGGCGACCTCTTCCGCTGGCACGCTTTCGTCGACGATCTGGTTGACGAAGGAAGAATTGGCGCCGTTTTCCAAGAGCCGCCGCACCAGATAGGCCAACAGGTCGCGATGCGCGCCCACCGGTGCATAGATGCGGCAGCGCGTGCCGTTTTCGGCGTGCACCATATCATGCAGCGCCGCGCCCATGCCGTGCAGGCGCTGGAACTCGTAGGCGCTCTGGTCGATGTCCTTCGCCATTTCCAGGATGGCGGCGACCGAGTGCGCGTTGTGGGTGGCGAATTGCGGATAGATGCGGTCTGTCATGCCCAATAATTTTTTCGCATGCGCGAGGTAGCTCACATCGGAGGCCGCCTTTCGGGTGAAGACCGGGAAATCCTCAAGCCCCTCCACCTGCGCGCGCTTGATTTCCGTATCCCAATAGGCGCCCTTGACCAACCGCACCATGATCCGCCGGCCGTGGCGCTCCGCCATTTCATAAAGTCCGTCGATCACGTCGCCGGCACGCCGGCCGTAGGCCTGGACGACGACGCCGAAGCCGTCCCAGCCGGCGAGCGCCGGCTCGGCCAGCACGCTCTCGATGACGGCAAGCGATAGACCCAGCCGGTCGGCCTCCTCGGCGTCGATGTTGAGGCCCATGCCCGCTTTGGCGGCCTGGCCGGCCAGCTCCGCCAGCGCCGGCACCAGTTCGTCCATGACGCGCCCGGTCTTGGCCACCTCGTAGCGCGGATGCAGCGCCGAGAGCTTCACCGAAATGCCGGGGTTGGCGCCGATGTCGGGCGCCGTGCAGGCCGCCGCGATGGCGGCGATGGCATTCGAATAGGCTTGTTTGTAACGCCTGGCGTCGGCGGCGGTCATCGCCGCCTCGCCCAGCATGTCGTACGAATAGGTGAAGCCCAGTTCTTCCTTGGTGCTGGCGCGTTTCATGGCGGCGCCGATGGTCTCGCCTAGCACGAATTGACGGCCCATTTCCCGCATCGCCTGGCCGACGGCGGTACGGATGACCGGCTCGCCCAGGCGCTTGATCATCGTCCTGAGTGTCCCGGCGATGCCCGGATCGGTTTCCTCCAGGACCTTGCCGGTGAGCATCAGGCCCCAGGTCGATGCGTTGACCAATGGCGACGACGAGTGCCCGGCGTGGCGGCTCCAGTCCGATGGCGCGATCTTGTCCTCGATCAGGGCGTCGATGGTCGCCGCGTCCGGGACCCGCAAAAGGGCCTCCGCCAGGCACATGAGCGCCACGCCCTCATCGGTGGATAAACCGTATTCCGCCAGGAACACGTCCATCAGGCTCGGCCGCGCCTCGTGCCGGATGCGCTCCACCAGCGAAGCCGCATGGACGACGATACGCCGGCGGGTCTCGGCGTCGAGTGCCGCTCCGGCGGTCAGTTCCTCCAACAAAGCCGGCTCCGGTCGCCGCTTGTTCCGGTCCCATCGTGGGTCGAGATCGATCATGGAGGTGGGTCCTTGCTGATGAACCCGACCATGGTACGTGAAAGCCGCTATCCATTTTGTATAAAAATCAGATTTTTATAGGTAATATTCCTAAAATTATTACAAATCATGGGATATTTGATATGAGCGACGGCATTCCCCTCAAGCTTGATAGGATCGACCGGGCCATTCTCAACGAGTTGATCCGGAACGCGCGGATTTCGATGATCGAACTGGGTCGCCGGGTGAACCTGTCGAAGACACCGGTCACCGCCCGGGTGAAGCGTCTGGAAGACGAGGGCGTAATCACCGGCTACCGGGCGGAGCTTTCCGGCCGGCGCTTGGGTCTCGACCATGTGGCCTTTGTCGAGGTCCGGCTCTCCGACACCCGCGAGCCCGCATTGAAGGCATTCAACTCGGCGGTACGCGGCATCCCGGAAGTGGAAGAATGCCACATGATCGCCGGCGGGTTCGACTATCTGGTCAAAGTACGCACCGAAGATATTGGCGAATACCGCCGCGTGCTAAGCGAGGGCATCACCTGCCTTCCGCACGTGGCCTCGACGTCGACCTATGTTTCCATGGAAAGCGTGCGCGACCGGGGCGTCGCGCAAGTCTGACTCGCCGCTTGAACCTGCGCTAGGGTCCACCGCACCCTGGTTTTTTGAGCGGTGCCGCGATCCGCCGGCCCGGCGCATGGGTGCTCTTCCAAGGTTGCAACGGAAGTGAAATCGCAACCATGCTAGAATGGCCCCAGTTTCTATAGACTGCACATGGTTTGGAAGTGGAGGCGAGCGATGAAAATCACCCAACGCGTAAAAAAAATCCTGTCCAATTACGAGGGCCAGACGCCCGGGACCAAAGCCAACCTGGCGCGGATTTTGATGCACGGCAAGCTGGCGGGAACCGGCCACCTGTTGATCCTGCCGGTCGATCAGGGCAACGAACACGGCCCGGCCCGCAGTCACGCGCCCAACCCGCCGGGCTATGATCCGCATTACCATTATCAGCTCGCCGTCGATGCCGGCATGAGCGCCTTCGCCGCGCCGCTCGGCATGCTGGAGGCCGGCGCCGATACCTTCGCCGGCGCCGTGCCGACCATCCTCAAGGTCAATAGCGCCAACTCGCTCAGCCGCGCCGAGGACGACCCCACCCAGGCCTTGACCGGTTCGGTCGATGACGCGCTCCGGCTCGGCTGCTCGGCCATCGGCTTCACCATCTATCCCGGTTCCGACGCCGCCTACGAGATGATGGAACAAATCCGCGAAATGGCGGAGGAGGCCAAGGCGGTTGGCCTGGCGGTGGTGATCTGGTCCTATCCGCGCGGCGGCAATCTATCGAAGGAAGGTGAGACCGCCATCGATATCGTCGCCTATGCGGCGCACCTGGCGGCGCAGTTGGGCGCGCATATCATCAAGGTCAAGCCGCCAACGGCGCACCTGGAGTTGCCAGCCGCGAAGAAGGTCTACGAGGCCGAGGGGATTCCCATCGGCACGCTTTCCGAACGCATCCGCCACGTCGTTCAATCGGCCTTCAATGGCCGCCGGCTGGTGGTGTTTTCCGGCGGCGCCGCCAAGGATACCGAAGGGCTCTTGGACGAGATCCGGCAGATCCGTGACGGCGGCGGCACCGGCTCCATCGTCGGGCGCAACTCGTTCCAGCGGCCGAAGGAAGATGCCCTGGACCTTCTGGGACGCATCGTCGACATCTACAAGGGCAAAGCTTAGACTGGCGGCTCCAGCCGGGCGCGCATGCCCGGAAACCGTCGGTGGATTCAAACCTGAGCGAATCGCAACCCGTTCTGATTGCCGATATCGGTGGCACCAATATCCGTCTCGCCTCGGCTAGGCGCGGCGGCGGGATTTCCGACGTTGCGGTCCGCCGCTGCGCCGACTTCCCGGACCTGGCCAATGCTGTGACCGCCTATCTGGAAACTTTGCCCGCCGGCACGCGTCCCAGGCGCGGCGCTTTCGCCGTCGCCTGTCCGGTGGCTGGCGATGAGGTGCGGCTGACCAACCTCGATTGGCGCTTCTCCATCGCCGGGTTGCGGCGCGAGTTGGCATTCCAGCAGTTGGATGTGATCAACGATTTTGCCGCCATCGCCCTCGCGGTACCGCATCTGGGGGCGGATGGGTGCCGCCAAGTCGGCGGCGGCGCGCCGGTGGCGGATGCGCCTGTCGGGATCATCGGGCCGGGGACCGGACTGGGTGTCACCGGCCTGATCCGGACCGACGCCGGTCCTGTCGCGCTCGAGACGGAAGGCGGCCACGTCACCTTGCCGGCCATGGATGGCGAAGAGGCCAAGATCATTGAGGTTCTGCGCCAGCGGTTCGGCCATGTGTCGGCGGAGCGCGCGCTGTCCGGGCCCGGCCTGGTCAACCTGCACCAGGCATTGGACGTGATTGCGGGGCGCGAGCCGGGCACGCCGACACCGGATGAGATTACCGCCGGCGCCCTGGCCGACCCAGGGTCCGCCCACGGCCACACGGTCGAAACGTTTTGCCGGTTGCTGGGGACGGTGGCTTCCGACCTCGCCTTGTCGCTGGGCGCTCGGGGTGGGGTATATGTCGCTGGCGGTGTCGTCGGCAAATTGGGACCGGCCTTCGACCGTTCCGATTTCCGCGCGCGGTTCGCGGACAAGGGCCGCTTTTCCGGTTATCTGGCGGCGATTCCCACGTTCGTCGTGACCGACGACATGCCGGCGCTCCGGGGTTTGGCTGAAACGTTCGCCTGATCGTTGTCGCTGCTGTATAGTGCCGGGTATGGGGATGGAAGTCATCAAACTGGCCGAACCGCTCTATGCGGAAGTTCGCGGCGTCGACATCTCACTGCCGCTCGATGCGGAGACGCGGGACGCGATCTATGCGGCATTCCTGGAACATCAGGTATTGGTCTTCCGCGACCGCTCCCTGACGCCTCGTCAGGTGGTGGAATTCGAGCGAGTGTTCGGCACGCCGCTGGTTCACGTGACCAAGAAATACCGGCATCCGGAAATCGACGAGCTGATCGTCATGACCAACCTCAACGCCGACGGCGAGGTCGATGCGTTCGAATCGCGCCGCGGCCTCGGCTGGCATTCGGACATGTGCTACCTGGACGTTCCGGCGCGGGCGACCATGCTGCATCCGCTGGAAATCCCGGAAAAGGGCGGCGACACGCTTTTCGCCAACATGGCCATGGCCTGGGCGGAAATGCCGGATGCGTTGAAATCCCGGCTCCGGGACCGGCGCGGCACGTTTCGTTTCGGCGGCCGCAGTGCCGACGTGCAGAACCGGCTCGACCCCGCCGACCGGGATAAGCCTTTGATCGACCACCCGGCCGTCCGACGCCATCCGGATACCGGGCGGGAATCGGTCTTCGTCAATCCCATCCACACGGTCGGCATTCTCGGCATGGATGACGGCGAGGCCGTCGAGCTGCTGGACGAGGTCTATGCCTGGTGCGGGCAGCCGCGTTACCAGGCGCGCCACCAATGGCGCATGGGCGATACGCTGGTATGGGACAACCGCTGCACCTGGCACAGCGCTACCGGCGACAATCCGCTTCGCCAGCGCCGCCGCTTCCTGCGCGGCAACGTGGGTGAAGCGGCGCAGCACTGACGTCCGGGCTCAGTCCACTCCTCTCGAAAGCACCTGCTCCAACCACGGCGGATCGGCGCCGGCTTTCTCCGTCGTGCAGGCGGCGACGTCGGCGGCGAAACGGAGCGCCTGCGAAAGGGTTTCTTCCGACAGCGCGCCGAGCGCTTCCTTGGAGAGCGCGCCTTGCCGCCGCAGACCCGCCAGGAAACCGGCGTTGAAACTATCGCCTGCGCCGACCGTATCGACCACCTTGGCCGGGCGGGCGGCCACCGACACATCCAGGGTTTCCGAAATCGCGCGTGCCCCTTCGGCGCCGCGCGTCAGGATCGCGACCTTGACGCCGGCGGCAATCCAGTCATGCGCCACCGCTTTGAAGCCCCGGCCCGGTGCCAGCCAATCCAGGTCCTCGGCGGACACCTTGATGATGTCGCTCATGGCGGTCATGCGCCCGAGCCGCCCGCGATAGGCGGCCTCGTCGTCAACGAAGCCGGCGCGGATATTGGGATCGAAGGCGACGACCGCGTCCTCGTGATGGCGGCGCATCAGTTCCTCGAAGGCCGACCCGCAGGGTTCCGGGATCAGGCTGATGGCGCCGAACTGCAGGGCTTTCGTCTCAGGCGGCAGCGCCGGCAGGTCGGCCATCTCCAACATGCGCGCGGCGGATTTCTCGTCGTAGAAGGTGTAGCGCGCGTTGCCGTCCTGGAAGGCGACGAAGGCCAGGGTTGTCGGCCTCGCGCTGCGGTGGCAAAGCCCGGTGCCGACGCCGGACGCTTGCAGATGCGCCGCCAACCGCTCGCCGAAGAGATCGGTGGAAAGGCCGGAGAAGAATTGCACCTCTTCGCCCAGCCGTCCGAGTGCCACGGCGGTATTGAACAGCGCACCCCCCGGCACTGGCAGGTAGACGTCGCCGCCGTCCGGCACCCGGCGCGGCAGCATATCGATCAGCGCTTCGCCACAGCAAATGATCATCCGCCGCCTCGCCCTGTTTCCGGATCGCCCATTCTTCAGTATTCTCCAAAAGCGATGGAAAAAGGCAACGGCGGTGTTTCCGCCGGCGCGGCACGGTGGTGACCGATGCACGAAATGTCACTTGCGGAGAGTATCCTGCGGATCCTGGAGGAACAGGCCGAGGCTCAGGGATTCCAGCGGGTGAAAACCGTATGGCTGGATATCGGCCAGCTATCGCACGCGGAGCCCGATGCGATACGGTTCTGTTTCGATGCGGTGGTCAGGGGTACAATCGCAGAGGGCGCGGCGCTGGAGATCGACCGCACGCCCGGCAAGGCCTGGTGTGAGACCTGCGCCAAGTCGGTGCCTGTCCCGGGACTGGCCGAGCCCTGTCCCGATTGCGGCGGTCATCGGCTGCGGGTGACGGAAGGCGACGAAATGCGGGTTCGCGAACTGGAGGTCAACTGACATGTGCACGATATGCGGCTGCGGCGATCCGAACGCCAAACCGGGAGCGGGGCATGGCCATGGCCATGGCCAGGACCACAGCCACGATCACGGTCATCATCACCGCCATGCCCTCGACCACCATACCCACCGCACGGACGCCAAGGGCGATCTGCATTTCGGCCAGGGGATCGGCGGCGCCCACGTGCCGGGCATGAGCCAGGCGCGCATCGTCCAGATCGAGACCGACATCCTGGCCAAGAACGACCATTTGGCCTTGCACAACCGAGAACGATTGGACGAGGCCGCGACGCTTGCGTTGAACCTGGTGTCGTCGCCGGGTTCGGGCAAGACGACGCTCCTGGCCCGGACCGCAGCGGACCTGGCCCGCGAGATGCCCATCGCGGTCATCGAGGGCGACCAGCAGACGGCGCTCGATGCCGAGCGCATCCGCGAGACCGGCGTGCCGGCGATCCAGGTGAATACCGGCAAGGGCTGCCACCTGGACGCAGACATGGTCGGCCGGGCGCTCGATACCCTGGCGCTGCAACCGGGCGGTGTGCTGTTCATCGAGAACGTCGGCAACCTAGTTTGCCCCGCCGCCTTTGATCTCGGCGAGGCGGCGAAGGTGGCGATCCTGTCGGTGACCGAGGGCGACGACAAGCCGCTCAAGTATCCGGACATGTTCCGTGCCGCCCGGCTGATGGTGCTGAACAAATCCGATCTGCTGCCCTACGTTCCCTTCGACGCAGACACGTGCATTGAATACGCAAGGCGTGTAAACCCGGCGATCGAGGTGCTGAGCCTGAGCGCGCTCAACGGCGAGGGGCTGGAGGAATGGTACGGATGGGTCCGCGCCCGCGCGGCGGAAAGGCGAAACGTGGCATGAGTTCCGCCGAGGCTCTTGCCGTCCCTGCCGATACCGCCGCCGCGACGGTGATACCGCTGGCGCGGGCCTATCCCGACGTGTTGGCACTCGGCGCTTTCCTGAAAAACACGGTCTGCGTTATTCGTGGCGACAGGGCTTACGTGTCCGCAACCCTCGGCGATCTCGATAGTCCCGCCGCCATCGGCACGTTCGAGGCCAATGTCGACGCCTTGCTGTCCGAGACCGGCGCGGCGCCCCGCAGGGTCGCGCACGATTTGCATCCGGAGTTTCATTCCACCCGTTTCGCGGAAACCCTGGGGTTCCCGACGCTGCCGGTGCAGCACCACCACGCCCACGCCGCCGCCTTGATGGCCGAGCACCGGCTGGAAGAACCGGTGCTGGCGCTCACTCTGGACGGTTTCGGTCTCGGGCCGGGGAACCAGGCCTGGGGCGGGGAGTTGTTGTTGGCGGACGGTGCCGGATACCGTCGCCTCGGCCGTTTGGCGCATCTGCCGCAGCCGGGCGGCGACGCGGCCGCGCGCGAACCTTGGCGCATGGCGGCGGCGGCGCTGCATGTGCTCGGTCGTGGCGAGGAAATTTCCGAGCGTTTCAGCAAGCAGCCCCATGCCGCCATGTTGGCGGCGATACTGGCGCGCGGTGTCAGGTCGCCCGAGACCTCCAGTTGCGGGCGCCTGTTCGACGCGGCGGCGGGGCTCCTGGGCCTTCGGCCCGTGGCCGAGTTCGAAGGCCAGGCGCCGATGGAATTGGAGACGCTGGCCGATGCGCCCGAGGTGACGGAAGGAGGGTGGCAAATCGACACGGCCGGCGTGCTCGACACCAAGCCTTTGTTGGCCCGGTTGACTGAAATGGACCCCGTCGCCGGCGCCAACCTGTTCCATGGGACTCTCGCCGCCGCGCTGGTCGATTGGGCGCGCCGGGCGGCTGACGCGTCGGGCATCGGCAAGGTCGTGCTGGGCGGCGGCTGTTTCTTCAATGCGGTTCTCAGCCGCGAATTGGCGCGGGGGCTCGCTGGTGCCGGGCTTACGGCCTATTTTCCCGACGCGCTTTCCGCCGGCGATCCGGCCATCAGCGTCGGCCAGGCGCTGGTCGCCGCGCGTACCGTCGAGCAGGAGGGCTGATCCATGTGTCTCGCCATTCCAGCCAGGATCGTCGAGCGGCTTGCGGACGACATGGCCAAGGTCGATCTCGACGGCGTGCAGAAGGAGGTGTCCCTGGCGCTGACGCCCGATGCCGGCGTCGGCGACTATGTCATCCTCCATGTGGGTTACGCGCTCTCCGTCATCGATCCGGCGGAGGCGGCGAAGACCCTGGCGTTGTTTCATGAAATCGGCGAGCTTGGCGAGGCGGCCCGATGAAGTACGTTGACGAATACCGCGACGGCGCCGCGGCGAAGCGCGTGGCGGAAGCCATTTCCCGCGAAGCGGCGTCCGGGCGGACCTACCATTTCATGGAGTTCTGCGGCGGTCATACCCACGCGATCTCGCGCTACGGCATACTCGACTTGCTGCCCGGGAACGTCGAGATGATCCACGGGCCCGGCTGTCCGGTCTGCGTGCTGCCGGTTGGCCAGATCGACAGCGCCATCCGCCTCGCACGGAACCCGGATGTGACGCTCTGCACCTACGCCGATCTGATGCGGGTGCCAGCGTCGGGCCGGTCGAGCCTAATGAAGGCCAAGGCCGCCGGCGCCGATATCCGCATGGTCTACTCTACCCTCGACGCCATCCGCATCGCCGAGGCCGAGCCCGAGCGCCAGGTGGTTTTCTTCGCCATCGGCTTCGAGACCACGACCCCGCCGACCGCCCTTGCGATCAAGGCGGCGGCGGCGAAGGGGCTCCGGAACTTATCGGTCTTTTGCAACCACGTACTGACCCCGGCGGCCATCGCCGCGATCCTCGCGGATGAGGGTGCGGGTGGCGTCAAGCTGGAGGGCTTCGTCGGGCCGGCGCATGTTTCCACCGTGATCGGCACCAAACCCTACGAGCCGTTTGCCGAGCCGTTTGCCGAGACCTATGCCAAGCCCGTCGTCATCTCCGGCTTCGAGCCCTTGGACGTGATGCAGTCGATCCTCATGCTGGTGCGCCAGGTGAACGAGGGCCGGGCCGAGGTCGAGAACCAGTACATCCGCGCCGTCACCCGCGTGGGCAACGAGATTGCCCAGGCGCAGGTGGCCGATGTGTTCGAACGGCGCGATACCTTCGAATGGCGCGGGCTTGGGGAGATCCCCGCGAGCGCGCTGAAAATCCGTGACGCCTATGCGGTCTTCGACGCCGAGCGCCGGTTTGCGATGGACTACGTCCCGGCGCCGGACAATCCCGCCTGCGACTGCGGCGATATCCTGCGCGGCGTCAAGAAGCCGGTGGACTGCAAGTTGTTCGGCTCCGCCTGCACGCCGGAAAGCCCGATGGGATCGTGCATGGTCTCGTCCGAAGGTGCCTGTGCCGCGCACTGGACCTACGGCCGCTTCCGCGACGGGCAAAGGAAAAGCGCCTGACATGGCAGGACGCCGGCTCGATGTGAAGACGGGACGGGTGGACCTTTCGCACGGATCGGGCGGCCGCGCCATGGGCCAATTGATCGACGAGGTGTTCCGCCGGGCCTTCGACAACGAGTTCCTGAACCAGGGCAACGATCAGGCCGCTTTCGACGTGACGGCGGGGCGCATGGTCATGTCGACCGATGCCTTCGTCATCTCGCCCTTGTTCTTTCCGGGCGGCGACATCGGCTCGCTCGCGGTGCACGGCACGGTCAACGATATCGCCATGGCCGGTGCCCGGCCGCTCTATCTGTCCGCGAGCTTCATCTTGGAGGAGGGCCTGCCGCTCGCCGATCTCAAGCGCATCGCCGATAGCATCGGCCGCGCCTCCAGGGAGGCCGGCGTGCCGGTGGTGACGGGCGATACCAAGGTGGTGGAGAAGGGTATGGCCGACGGTGTCTTCATCACCACCGCCGGCGTCGGCGTTGTGCCCGACGGCCTGAACCTGTCAGGCGACAGGGCGCGCCCTGGTGACAAGGTGCTGGTCAGCGGCTACCTGGGCGATCACGGGGTGGCGGTGATGTCGAAGCGCGAGAACCTGACATTCGAGACGGAAATCGTCTCCGATTCGGCGGCGCTGCACGGCTTGGTGGCGGCCATGGTGGCGCAAGCGGGCGACGGGCTCCGTTGCCTGCGCGACCCGACGCGCGGCGGCCTTGCGGCGACCCTTAACGAACTGGCCGAACAGTCCAAGGCCGGCATCCGTATTCGCGAAGCGGACCTGCCGGTGCGCCCGCAGGTCGCCGCGGCCTGCGAACTCCTGGGCCTCGATCCGCTGTTCGTCGCCAATGAGGGCAAGCTGGTCGCCATCGCCGCGCCCGAGCGCGCCGACGACCTGCTCGGTGTCATGCACGCCCATCCACTAGGCCGGGACGCGGCCATTATCGGTGACGTCGCCCCGGACCCGCGCCATTTCGTCAGCATGGAAACGGCTTTCGGCGGGGAGCGCATGGTCGATTGGCTGTCGGGCGAACAATTGCCGCGCATCTGTTGAGGTCGGAACGGGGCCGGCATCATCCCAATTCGCCGTTCGGGCCGGTGTCAATGACGATGGACCGGTTCTGGAGTGAAGCCGCTGTCGGCATGGTCACGTTAACGACGGTCGCCGGCTCGTGCTAGGAATCTGAGATGGATAACATTTCATATCGCCGTCACAGATTTCCGCCAGATATCATCCAATGCGCTGTGTGGCTTTACTATCGGTTCACTCTCAGTTTTCGCGATGTCGAAGAATTGCTGGCCGAGCGGGGTATCGACTTTTCTTTGAAACCATCCGGCGTTGGACCGGGAAACTCGGCCGTGCCTATGCGATACGATTGCGGCAAGGACGGCCTAAGCCAAGTTCGACCTGGCATATCGACGAGGTCTTCGTGAAGATCGACGGCAAACAAATGTATCTCTGGCGTGCCGTGGACGATGAAGGGGAGGGGCTGGAAGTGCTACTGCAATCGAGGCGGGACGATCGTGCTGCCAACAAACCCTTGCGCCGCCTTATGAGAAATTTGAGAACATCACCCGCGACAATAGTCACTGATAAATGGCGACCAGCCGCCGCTGCGATCCGCGATGTTGTTCCGAGTGCCCAGCATGATCGAGGAAAATGGCAAAATAACCGGGCAGAAAACCCCCACCACCCGACATGAAGGCGAGAGCGAAAACTACAGCGGTTCAAATCACCGGCGTCCGCCCAAAAATCCCTTTCGACCTTCTCAGCATTCTATAACCACTTCAACATCCAACGGCATCTCGTTTCGCGGTCGACTATGAAGAAGGTCCGTGAAAGCGTACGATGTTTGGGTCGCGAGTGTGGCTGCAGCGTGAATGCAAATCGCGGACGGGTTCACTGTGCGAGGATGCGAGTTAATGTGACAATGCCGACACTGCCATCCATCACTGTGCAACGATATAGATATCGTCCTCAAGCCAGCTGAAACTGCACTCGTCGCCTTCCTGCAAGATAACGACGTCGGCGCCGTAGACCCGGACACGGATTGTCGCCTCACCGGCGCGGCCGATGACCAGCGCGTTGTCGCCGTAGTTGACGATGGTTTCGACGACCATGCGCGCGTTCGATCGGCCTTCGAGCGGCTCACGCGACAGCCTCAAGTGCTCCGGCCGCAGTACCAATGCGATCTCCTGGTCACGCTCGTAGTTCACGCCGTCGACACCGGTGAAAATGCATTTCCCGAGAACCGGGCTCTCAACCAGACGCGACGCCGGGTCGATGATGCGCGCCGGCAGCAAGTTGCTTTCGCCGATGAAATCGGCGACGAAGCGTGAATTCGGTCGGTGATAGATATCGAGGGGTTTCCCGGCCTGCTCGATGACGCCGTCGGAAAACACGACGATGCGATCCGACATGGACATCGCCTCCGACTGGTCGTGGGTGACGAAGATGGTGGTGACGCCCAACGTTTTCTGAATGCGCTTGATTTCGATCTGCATCTGCTCGCGCAGGTTCTTGTCCAAGGCGCCGAGCGGTTCATCGAGCAGCAGTAAGTCGGGTTCGAAAACGAGGGCACGGTCAAGTCGCACGCCTTCCTCGGGTCGTCCCATATCCTGCATATGTCGGCGGCCGGCCGGGATTGGAGCGTGAAGGTGCCGGATTCGGATTGGGCGCCGGTGTCGGCGGGCGACGACCTGCGCGTCGGTTGGGCAACGCCGGACTGCGTCGTCCTCCATGATTAAGCGCCGTCTCCCGCCCCTGCTGGTGTGGCCGGCGGTCGCGTTCCTGGCGGCATTCCTGGTCTATCCGCTGCTGTTGACCGTCGCCATCAGTTTCTACGATTTCACGGCACTCGGCGGTATGAAACCGGCGTTCCAATGGGGCCACTACCTGATCCTGGTGAGCGATCCCTATTACGTCCAGGTGCTGCTCGGCACCTTGCGGATTAGCGTCATTGTTACCCTGTGCTGCCTGGTTATCGCCTATCCGCTGGCGCTTTGGATGACCCGGCTGGAGGGCGCCTGGAAAGCGATCGCCATGTTCTGCGCCCTGGCGCCGCTGATGATCAGTGTTGTCATTCGCTCGCTCGGTTGGCTGGTGATCCTTTCCGATTCCGGTCTGATCAACCAGTTGCTGATGGCCGTCGGCATCGTCGACCGACCGATCCGGATGCTCTACACCGAGCTGGCGGTGATCATCGGTCTGACCGAGGCGCTGCTGCCGTTCATGATTATCTCGTTGCTGGTGTCGCTGCAGTCGATCCCGCGCGCCATCTTGCAGGCGGCGACGATTACCGGTGCCGGACACTGGACGGTGTTCACCCGCGTGCTGTTGCCGCTCAGCCTGCCCGGTATCGCCGCCGGCAGCCTGCTGGTTTTTGCCATCGCCACCAGCTCGTTCGTAACGCCCCGCATCCTAAGCGGAGGCCACGTCAACATGGTGGCGAATCTGGTCGTCGACAATTTCCTCGTCACCTTGAACTGGCCGTTCGGCGCGGCGGTGGGGATCTTGCTGCTGATCGTCGTGCTCTTGGTGTTCTTGTTGCAGCACTGGCTGACGGAACGGATTCTGGGAAGGTACAGATGAACGTGCGTTGGGGTAATTTCTGGCTGGCGCTGTCGGCCTTCGCGGCCATGGGCTTCCTGATCGCGCCCTTGGTCATGGTCATCGTCATCAGCTTCACGGCCAGCGAGTTTCTCACCTTCCCGACCGAGGGGTTTTCGCTGCGCTGGTACCTGGCCTTGGCCGACAACGCCCAGTTCATCGAAGCCACCTGGAAGAGCTTCCAGTTGGCGGTCGCCTGTTCGTTGGTGGCGACGTTGCTCGGCACCGCCACGGCGATCTCCATCTACCGCTTCCGCTTTATCGGACGCGAGTTGATCCATATCCTTATTCTCTCGCCGCTGATGCTGCCACAGCTGATCCTCGCCATTTCGCTTTTGATTTACCTGTCCCGCCTGGGCCTGCCGGGGTCGTTCTTCAACCTGCTCGTCGGCCACGTACTGGTTACCCTGCCGTTCGTGGTGCGCTTGGTGTTGGTGGCGATGGAGCGCATCGATCCCAATATCGAACGCGCCGCCACGGTTGCCGGCGCATCCCGCATCCAGGTCTTCTTCAAGATTACCGTCTGGCTGATCTTCCCGGGCATGTTCGCCGGCGCCGCTTTCGCCTTCATCATGTCCTTCGACAACATTGTGGTGTCGCTGTTCTTCACCACCTCGCGCTTCGTCACTCTGCCGGTGGAGATTTATGAGTATCTCGAGAACGCCGACGATCCGTTGATTACCTCGATCTCCAGCGTCGTCATCTTCATGATCGTCGGACTGCTTTTGATTATCGAAAAGACGGTCGGCTTCACCAAATCATTCACGGCCGTCGAACACGGCTAGGGCAACACGGCGGGTCAGGCGGGGAACGCACGACGGCATTCCGCCTCCAGCCAGCCGGCCAGGCGTTCGGCTTTTGCCGAGAGCGCGGTCGCGCCGGGCCAAAGCAGGCCGTAGTGGGTGCCGTCGGGGCTGAAACCCGTTGGCGCAACCAACCGGCCCCGTTCGATATCGTCAGTTGCCAGCACGAACGGACTGAGCGCAACGCCGAGTCCGGCGGACGCGGCTTCCACCATCAGGAAATGGTGGTCGTAGTGGCGCACCTCTGCCGGCCGCCCGATACCGGGATTGTCCGACAGCCAGCGCGACCATGCATCGGGACGGGTTTTCGATCCCAACCCGATATAATTGCCGCTTTCGAATGCGGCGGCGATGCCGGGGCTCATGACGGGACCGACCTGTTCGGCGAACAGGCGCTGTACCCGCCAGCTTTCCGGCAACCCGAAATCGAGCCGCCGAATGGCCAGGTCGACACGATCGCGAGCGAAATCGAGAGGGCCGCCGCCCACCGAAAGGTGCAGGGCGATATCCGCATTGGCGGCCTGGAACGCACCGAGGCGCGGAATGAGCCAGCGCATGGCGACGGAAGGTTCGCACGACAGGACCAGGGCACTTTCCTGGCCACCCGCGGCGCGCAGGCCCTGCACCGTGGTTTCGAGCTCGCTCAGGAATCGACCGACGGTCAGGTTGAGGGTCTCTCCGGCGGCCGTCAGCCGCAGGCCGCGCCCGTGTTTTTCGAACAGGCTGAAACCGAGATCCGCCGAAAGCTTGGTGACACGGCGGCTGACCGCACCATGGGTCAACGCCAGGCTGTCGGCGGCCCGCCGGACGGAACCCAGGCGCGCCACCGCCTCGAAGGCGCGAAGGTCGTCCAGGGAGGGGATGTCGGAACGTTTCATTGGTGAGTAATTATCACCATAAAGACACAAAAACTATCGCTTTTCCTTTTACGAGCCGTGTTCATAATTGAGATATGCAAACCAATGGACGGTTTCGTGTCGGTGTCGTCGCGGACGACCTCACCAGCGCCGCCGACGGCGCCGGCCCATTCGTCGCGCGCGGCCTGCGGGCGATGATCGGACGGCGGAGATTGGCCGTTGACGGATGCGATGTCTTCGCTGTCGACAGCGGCTCGCGGTCCTTGTCTATCGACGACGCGGCGCGGAACGTCGCGGCGTTGACGACGCAACTCGCATCCAGCCGGGTTCTCTACAAGACCGTCGATTCGACCCTTCGCGGACACGTAACGGCTGAGCTGGCAGCGGCGTTCTCGAACAGTCGGCGAAAAACGCTGGTGTTCGCGCCGGCATTTCCGGCGGCCGGCCGTACGACCGTCCGTGGCATTCAGTACGTCGACGGCGTGCCCGTGTCGGAAAGTTCTTATGGCCGCGATCCCGTACATCCGGCGAGAACATCATCCCTGGCCGAATTGGTTCCCGGCGGGATTGGGGAGGTTGTGATACTCGACGCGGCAACCCAGGACGAGTTGAACGCCAAGGTTGCCGGGTTCGACGACCCGTGCGAAACCCTTTGGGTCGGCTCGCCCGGCATGGCGGAGGCCCTGGCGGCGCGTCTCGCAGGCATCGGAACATCCCCGACGACGCCGGATACCGGGACCGGCGGCATCCTCGTTGCCATCGGCACGGCCAATCCGCTCAGTCACCGCCAGGCGGATGGGATCGAGAGCCTTGTGGACGTCACGGTGCTGCGCGGGCCTCGCGATCGCCAGACCGACCCGGCGGGCATCCTGGATGGAATCGCAAACCGGGCCGCGCGGCTCGTGCGGACCGGTTGCATCGACCTGCTGGTCGCCACCGGGGGCGATACACTGGACGCGATCCTGGACCGCCTCGGCGTCGATACGTTCGAACTGCTGGCCGAACTGGAGCCGGGCTTTCCGCTTGGCCGGGCCACGCTGGCCGGCGGCTCGAAGCTGATGATCGCCATGAAGGCCGGCGGCTTCGGTGACGACGACACGCTTCGGCGCGTATTCGCGCGGCTGCGCCATGAAACCTTTTTGACAAGACGGGCCCTGCCATGAACGAAAATCCTCCCCTCGCCATTACCATGGGCGATGCCTCGGGCATCGGCCCGGAAATCGTGGTGAAAGCTCTTTCCAGGAACGCTCTCAGGGCTGTCGTCTACGGCAGTTCGCTGGTCATGGCCGATGCGGTCCGGCGGCTCGGTTTGACGATCGAGGTCCGCGCCATCGCCACCCCGGCGGAGGCGCGTTTCGCGCCTGGCTGCATCGAAGTGGTCAACGCGACCGATATCACGGCGCTACCTCCCCTCGGCCAGGTGAACCCGGTTTCCGGCAAGGCCGCCTTCGATGCCGTCGTTGCGGCGATCGAGGCGGCGAAGGCCGGCACCGTCAGCGGTATCGTCACCGCGCCGATCAATAAGGAGGCGATGGCCAGCGCCGGCATATCCTATCCAGGTCACACTGAAATCCTGGCCGATTTCGGCGGCGCCGAACGTGTCGCCATGATGCTGGCAAACGATGAGATTCGCACCGTGCTGGTGACGATTCACACCTCGCTGCGTTCGGCTATCGAAGCCGCGGACTACGACGCCCAAATGTCGGCGATACGCCTCGCCGACGAAGGTGGGCGGGCGCTCGGCATCGCCGCACCCCGGGTCGCCGTGGCCGGGCTCAATCCGCATGCCGGCGAGGGCGGCCTGTTCGGAGACGAAGAGATCCGGATCATCGGCCCCGCCATCGATGCGGCGCGCGCCGAAGGCATTGATGCCAGCGGGCCCTGGCCGGGCGACACGGTCTACATGCACGCCCGCGAGGGTCGTTTCGACGTCGTCGTGGCGCAGTATCACGACCAAGGCCTGATCCCGGTTAAGTATCTCGGTCTGGAAAAAGGCGTGAACATTACGCTCGGGCTGCCGTTCGTGCGCACCAGCCCCGATCACGGCACCGCCTTCGACATCGCCGGCAAGGGACTCGCCGATCCCGCCAGCCTGGAAACCGCAATCGCCTATGCCCATCGGCTGATCGCCGCTGGGTCCGATACCCCCGATCTCGAAAGGGCCGTATGATGGGACTCCGCTTCATCTTCATGCTGACGCGCAACGACCAGACAGTCGAGGACGCGCACATCCATCTGCAAACGGCGCTCGGTCTCGGCGTTCGGCATATCGGATTCAAGGATGTCGGTCTTCCACTCGAACAATTGAAGGCACTCAGAGCGACGATCGCCGAGGGCGGCGCGACCTCGTACCTCGAGGTCGTGTCCCTTGACCGCGAAAGTGAAATCGCATCCGCCAAGGCGGCCCTGGAAATCGGCGTCGACGTCCTTCTCGGCGGCACCCGGGTCGACGATGTCCTGCCGATCATCGATGGGGCCGGGCTTCAGTATTGTCCGTTTCCCGGCCGGATCACCGGCCACCCGAGCGTCCTGGAGGGAAGCATCGACGAGATCGTCACCAGCGCCAGGGACTTGGCCGCCCGCGACGGCGTCAACGGCCTCGATCTTCTGGCCTATCGCTCCGACGGGGACGTTCCGGCCCTCATGGAAGCCGTCTGCGCAGCGGTTGCCAAGCCCGTCTACATTGCCGGCTCCATCGACACGCCGGAGCGCATTGCCACGGTCAAGAAAGCCGGGGCCGCGGGCTTCACCATCGGCACCGCCGCCTTGGACGGAAAATATCCTGCCGGTGACAAGGACCTCCCGGGCCAGCTTTCGGCGATCATCCGGGACGTCGCCCGGCTCAATAACCACCTGTCGCCGTTTTCCAAGAAGAACCTGACAGCCGCCTTTGAGGGGTTCTCTGACACCTGGTCGCCGAAGGTCGCCGGCCAGATCAACAATATGCAGATCAAGCTCGCGAAGTTCGAAGGCGAGTTCGTCTGGCACTTCCGCGAACACGAGGACGAACTGTTCTTCGTGCACAAGGGCCGTCTGCTGATGAAGTTCCGCGACCGTCAGGAGATCGTCGAGGAAAGCGAGTTCATTGTCGTCCCGCATGGGGTCGAATACTGCCCGGTGGCGCTCGATGACACCTGCGAGGTGGTTCTATTCGAACCGGGTGCAACCTAGCCACGCCATTAACGTGACAATGCCCGTATCAGAAAGATTGGTGGTGGGCGCAGTCTGGCGCTAGCTAGTCTCAGTGAAATTCCCTGATAAACAGGGAAATAACAGGGAATTTTTGCAATTTCCTGGTTAAGCGGGTTATGCCATGCCCATAAAGGCCAGGGTTTCTGCGCCTTCTGGACCAAATTCCCTAATAAATCAACAGGGAAATTTTTGGAGAGATCAGGGAATTTTCAAACGGGAGCAGGGAATTCCAATACCTTTGCAGCGAATATGAGTTTAGGGTGTCTCTGCGTTTCGGAAGATAAACTCCCGCGTCCACAAATCCTGATTTTCGTTTTTAAATTCATTTCTAATCTAAAGGGGGGACCAATCCATGGCGAAGAAACCCACAAAGAAAACTGCTGCCAAAAAAGCTCCGGCAAAGAAAGCGGTGCCAGTCCGCAAACCAGCGCCAAGATATAAAGCGACGCCTGAGGGAGTCAGTGATCGACAGCATCTCGCTGATGTCATTCAGGCACAGACCGGTTGCACCGGGCTTGCGGCTCGGGAGTCGGTGAAAGCCATTCTTGGAACGATGAGTGCTTCTCTAAAGAAGAACCAGAAGGTCCAATTGGTCGGCTTCGGTACTTTTAGCGTTAGCAAACGCGAGGCCAGAAAAGGGATCAACCCGCGCACAGGCGAGAGCATCAAAATCAAGGCGTCCAAGTCCGTTCGGTTTAAGGCCGGGCAGACACTTAAAAAGTCAGTTTGATTGGTAATTTGGTGGTTCGGAGTTCTGGCGCCTAGCGCATACAAAATGAGAGGCGCGCCATTCGGCGCGCTTCTTTGTTGATCTCACAAATTTGGAATGGGCTGGGATAGTTCTGAAAATACAATCGGACAGGCGTGAAGCAATGATACTGCTAGGGGGTAACTGATGGATTTAGGTCTAACAGGTAAGCGGGCGATTGTAACGGGAGGGACACGCGGGATCGGCCGGAAAATCGTCGAATTGTTAGTTGCTGAGGGTTGCCATGTTGGGTTTTGTGCACGGCAAGGAGATCAGGTCGCTGAGACGGTTGGCGCTTTTTCGGATTACGGCCCGAAGGTTATCGGTGGCGTCGTTGACGTAACGGATAGTGTCGAATTCCGAACTTGGATTGTACAGGCTGCGGAAGCGCTTGGAGGCCTTGATATCTTAGTCCCAAACGCAAGTGCACTTGGCCCTTCAGCCGACGAGGAAGCGTGGCGGACAGGTTTGGAAGTCGACATTCTGGGCGCCGTTCGTGCGGTCGAAGCCGCGATGCCTTACTTGGAGAAATCTGCGTGTGGATCGATCGTTGGGATTGCTAGTACAGCCGCGATCAATACAACTGGAGCTGTTCGCGCGTATAGCGGTATGAAAGCAGCGCTTATAAATTATATGTCAGGCCTAAGCACAACGCTTGGTGCCAAAGGAATACGGGCAAACACCGTGTCCCCGGGTGCGATTTTCTTTGAGGGTGGCGTTTGGGATGTGCGCAAGAAGGAGTCCCCCGCAGTTTACGAGGCTGCCATTGATCGATGCCCTCTGAAACGGTTAGGGGCCCCCGAGGAAGTTGCAAATGCAGTGGTGTTTTTAGCCAGTCCTGCAGCTAGTTTTATCAGCGGCACCAACTTGATTGTGGATGGAGCAGCCACGACGCGAGTTCAATTCTAGATTGGACAATTGCCGATGCTACGCAAGGGAAAGAAAAATGAGTAGCCTTGACGTCATTCCAATAGGCCGTTGATATGGCCGGCGTCGACAACGCTAAAGCCGGGGGGAATCTAAAAAATGCCGCACGCAGTCCGAGTCTACGAACAAGGCGAACCCGAAGTGATGCGTTGGGAAGAGGTGCCCGAGGTACAACCTAGCGCTGGCGAAGCGCGGCTACATCAGACGGCAGTCGGGTTGAACTATATCGATGTCTACCAACGCTCCGGCGGCTACAAACTGGATTTGCCCGCGCGGATCGGCATGGAGGGCGTCGGCGTCGTTGATGCGGTCGGTGAGGGCGTTGACGATGCTCTGGTCGGCAGCCGCGTCGGTTATGTCATGGGACCTCCCGGCTCCTACGCCGAGCAACGTGTGTATCCGGCAGAACGCCTGATCCCCTTGCCTGACGATATTAGCGACACGCAGGCAGCGGGGATGTTGCTCAAGGGGTTGACGGTGTCATATCTCATCCACCGCACCTACCCGGTCAAAGCGGGTGAAACCGTTTTGTTTCATGCCGCCGCAGGCGGGGTCGGTTTGATCGCCTGCCAGTGGTTGAAACAGAAGGGGGTGAACGTTATCGGCACGGTCGGCAGTGATGAAAAAGCGGAGATTGCCAAAGCGCACGGTTGCGACCATCCAATTGTCTACAGCCGCGAGGATTTCGCTGCACGGGTAATGGAGATCACCGACGGAGAGGGTGTCCCCGTTGCCTATGATGGCGTTGGCGCGGCGGTTCATGAAGGCTCGCTCGCCTGTCTCTCCCGCTTCGGCACATATGTGAACTTTGGCGCGGCTTCCGGCCATATACCGCCCGTCCCGGCTTCGGCTTTGGCCGCCAGGGCGCTGTATTTTACCCGTCCGGGACTGGCGCCTCACACCGCCACTCGGGAGCTCACCCTTGAGATTGCCAATGCGCTTTTTGAGGCGGTACGTGGCGGTGTGAAAATAGAGATCAACCAAACCTACGAGTTGCGCGACGCTGTTGCGGCTCACAGAGCCCTCGAAGCCAGGGAAACGACCGGGTCGACAGTATTCTCAGTTTAATTGACGTGTCGCTAAACTCGACCTCAAGACTTAGTCACCGAGGTAAATTAATCGGCAATAACAACCAATATTAGAAAACTTATCGATTTTACAATTTTTACATAGCCAGCCATCTCTACGTCGTCATTAAGCAGATCATCTCATTGTGAGTGCGGTCTTGTCCAAATATGGGCTCGCTGTTGCTGTTGCCGGGTTTGGTGGCGAAGTGTTTCGCTTGGGCAGATGGGCCGCCAGACACGCGTCAAGGAGCGTGTCATCTGGTACTTGACCGATGCTAGGCGATCCCCAATGGTGCCAGCAGGATTTGATGACCGATTGGGGAGCAGCGTGGCAGCCTTCGCGCTTGGCATCGACATTGGCGGCACCTTTACCGACATCGTGGCATTCGACGCGGCCACGGGCCGTCAGTTTAACCGCAAATTGCTGACCACCCACGACGATCCGGCGAACGCTGTTATTGAAGGCATTTGTGCGATGATCGAGGCTGGGGAACTGCCGGCCACTGAGACAGCCCGCGTCGTACATGCCACGACACTGTTCACCAACGCCCTGATCGAACGGCGCGGCGCTGCAACCGGCCTGATCACCACTGAAGGGTTCCGCGACGCGCTGGAGATCGGCCGTGAACGCAAGTACGGTCTTTACGATATCGCCATTAAAAAACCGGAACCCTTGGTGCCACGTGACTGGCGCCTGGAAGCGCATGAACGACTAGATGCTACGGGCCACGTGCGTATACCACTCGATGAAGGCTCGATCCGCGACGCGGCTCAAGCGTTGGTTGACGGTGGCGTGGAATCGGTCGCCATTATATTCCTGCACACTTATTTGAACGACACCCACGAACGCCGGGCCGCCGAGGTTATTCAGCAACGCTTTCCCGACCTTAGCGTCACCATTTCTTCGGAGGTGGCCCCGGAGATCCGCGAGTTCGAGCGAGCCTCTACGACCGCCGCCAACGCTTACATCAAACCGATGGCCGAGAGCTACCTTCAGTCGCTCACCGACAAGATTTCGGACACTGGCATCACCGCGCCGCTGCATTTGATGATCTCGTCCGGAGGGCTGACCAACGTGGCAGAGGCGCGGCGCCAGCCGGTGCAGATGCTAGAATCAGGGCCCGCCGCCGGGGCGCTCTCAGGGGCCCACTTCGGCCGTGACGATGTTGACGGTAAACTCTTGGCCTTCGACATGGGCGGCACCACGGCGAAACTCTGCCTCGTCGATGGCGGAGAGCCAATGATCGCTTACGGCTTTGAGGCCGGTCGCCAGGAACGGTTTGTCGAGGGTAGCGGCCTGCCGATCCGTATCTCGACCATCGAGTTGATCGAGATCGGCGCTGGCGGCGGTTCCATCGCCAATGTGGACGATTTGGGGTTCCTGAAAGTTGGTCCACGAAGCGCCGGTTCCGAACCGGGCCCAGCCGCTTACGGCTTGGGCGGTAGGGAGGCCACTGTCACCGACGCGGATTTTCAGCTCGGCTATCTCAACCCGGGCTACTTTGCCGGGGGCATGCTTGACGTCGATATGGCGGCTGCCGGGCAGGCACTGGATAGGGTCGCCGAAAAAGCAGGCCTTAACCGTACTGAGATCGCCTGGGGCATCCACGATATCGTCAATGAGAATATGGCCAGTGCGGCGCGCGTCCATATCGCCGAGCGCGGCCGTGACCCGCGCGACTATGCGCTCTTGAGCACCGGTGGCGCCGGCCCGGTGCATGCCTATTACGTAGCCAAGAAACTGGGCTTGAGGAAACTGATCTGCCCAAGGGCGGCGGGCGTTGCCTCGGCGCTGGGTTTGCTGGTAGCGCCCGGACGCGTAGATCGGGTCGCCACCGTCGGCGCCAAACTGGCGGACTGCGATCTTGAAGAGCTGGAAACTTCCTTCCAGTCTCTTGAGACAGATGCCCGCGCTGTCATTGCCGAGACCGGCCTCGACCCGAAAAGCGTCACCTTCCAGCGCCGCGCCGATGGCCGGTATACGGGGCAAGGCTTCGAGTTAGTAGTGCCTTTGCCGGACGGTCCTTACAATAAACGCGATAGCGCCAACCAGCGTGCCCGGCTACTCGCTGCCTTCGAGACCGCCTATATGGAGAAATTTTCGCGTACACCCCTCGACGTGCCAGTCGAGTTCATCAACATCCGCCTCACCGCCCGCGCCCCGGTGCCTGGCGGTGCCCAATTGCGGACAGCCGCGGACATAGGCGCAGCCCAAGATCCTCGCAAGGGAGAACGACCGGCCTACTTCCCTGAGAACGGCGACTATGTCACAGCGCCTGTGTTTGAGCGAAACCGACTGGTGCCGGGCGAACGCTATGAAGGTCCGGCCATCATTGAGGAGCAAGGTTCGACCTTGATCATCGGACCCCGCGCAATATGGCAAGTGGCGCAAAGCGGCAATCTGATCGTCGACTTGCCGGAACCGGAAGAGGCGCCATGACCGCGACCCCGCCAAAATTCGACGCGGTCTTCATGGAAGTGCTGTGGACGCGGTTGATTTCCATTGTCGACGAGGCTGCAAAGGCAATCGTGCGAACTTCGTTCTCGACGTTGTCCAACGAAGCCAACGATTTCGCCTGCGTGCTCACCGATTCGCGCGGCAACTCATTGGCCCAGAATTCGGGCTCAATCCCATCGTTCATCGCCACCCTGCCGCAGACCGTTCGCCATTTCCTGGGTGAAATCGGCACGGAAAACATGCAGCCCGGCGATATCCTGATCACCAATGACCCCTGGATCGGCACCGGGCATTTGAGTGACATATGCCTTGTGCGGCCTATCTTCTTTGGAACCCAGCTGATCGCCTTCGCGGCCACCACCTCGCACGTGCCGGATATCGGCGGCCGGCTGCGTGCCATTGAATCACGCCAGGTGTTCGAGGAAGGCCTGCAGATTCCCCCTATGAAGCTGATCAGCGCCGGCAAAACCGATAGCACGCTTGTCAATCTGATCCGCCGCAACGTGCGCACGCCAGAACAAACCGTCGGAGACATTTGGGCCCAAGTCGGCGCCAACGAATTGATGGCCGAGCGCATCGCCGCCCTAATGACCGACTATGGTCTGGAACAACTCGACAACTTCGCCGACGAGTTGTTCACCCGCACCGAGAGCGCCATGCGGCGCGCCATCAGCGCATTGCCGGACGGCACTTATCACTTCGCCATGGAGACCGACGGTGCCGATCAGCCTTATCGCTTCCAGGTCGCCGTAACCGTGGCCGGTGACGAGATCACTGCTGACTATGCCGGCACATCCCCAGTACAGCCCCGCGCCATCAACTGCGTAATGGCCTACACCTATGCCATGACAGCCTATGCGGTGAAGTGCGCCTTGTTGCCGGAGCTGCCCAACAATGAAGGCATGTTCCGCCCCGTGAAGGTGACGGCACCGGAAAACTGTTTGGTCAACCCGCAATATCCGGCCTCCGTCGTCGCGCGTTCCAACACCGGACATTACGTACCGGTGGTCGTATTCGGCGCCTTGAAGCAGATCATCCCCGACAAGGTGATGGCTGGTGCGGGCTCGCCGCTATGGGCCTTCACCGTGACCGGCACCGATGATGCCGGAAAGACCTTCGCAAATGTGCTGTTCTACAACGGCGGTATGGGCGCCACCCATGGCGCCGATGGTGAACATTGCTTGTCTTGGCCGTCAAATATCTCCTCGACGCCGGTTGAGGTGGCGGAGCGGAACGGCCCGCTGCACTGCCACTTCAAACGTTTGAAACCGGGCTCCGGCGGCGGCGGGCGGCGACGCGGTGGACTCGGCCAAGAAGTGCAGTTTGAATGCACGTCGGAGCGCCCCTTGGTGGCGCTGTTCATGACCGAACGTTGCAAAAATCCGGCCCCCGGCCTCGACGGTGGCGAGGCGGGACAAGTGGGCAGCGTCCGGATTAACGGCGAAGCCGTCGATGTGCACAAGCAACATGTGCTCACCAAGGGTGATATCGTGACCCTCTGCACGCCGGGTGGCGGTGGGTTCGGGAACCCGCGCGATCGTAATCCGGATGATTGTGACAAGGATGCGCGGCTCGGATACATTTGATTTCCGGCATTGTCACATGAACCACCTGGGCATGGTGACAACCGTAGATTGCCGTTCCAGAAAAGTTCTAACCGCGAACCTGCTCACCGGTAATGATGCGGCCAATCTGGACAAGCCGAAGGCCAATTTCTTCCATCTTTTCGAGTGTCATGCCATAGCACGGCCCGCCGCAGTTCAGTGACATTACGGGTTGGCCGCCGCCGCCGACGATGGGGATGGCGACGCCGAACGCGTCGGCCCGCCATTCGCCGTTTGAAATGCAGAATCCCCGGCGGTGGACGTCTTCCACGTCGCGCTGAATCCGTGCATACAGCGGTTCCCAATCACCGATCTTGCGTGCCCGGATTTGTTGGATGAGGCCGTTGCGTTCTGCATCGTCGACGCCGGCCAAGTAGGCATGTCCGGCCGCCGTTGTCGCGATCGGGATTCTGGATCCGAGATCGGCGCGCAAAACGATCGGCACGTTGGCCATGCTGGCCTCGATGACGGTGATGGAGAGGCTGTCGCGGCAGCCGAGCAGGACCGAGGTGCCGGTATCCACGGATAGTTCGGCCATATGGCGCTTTGCCGTCTGGCGCACATCGATCTTCGACAAGTAGGAATGTGCAATGGGCAGAATGGCCGGCCCCAGGCTGTATTTTCCGCTTTGCGGATCGTGGCCGAGAAACCCAAGCGCGGTCAGCGTATGGGTGAAGCGCGAAACGGTTCCCTTCGGCAGGCCGGTACGCCGCGCGATGTCGATATTTCCGAGCGGGCCGGGGTCGTCCGGCCGGAAGGCCCGCAAGACTTGAATGCCGCGGGCAAGTGTCGTCGCAAACCGGCGGTCGCCGGTTTCGCCGGTTCCCGCGTGGAAACCTTCCGCATCGGCCAATGGAAAAATTTCTTGCCCCGTCATGATATATCAACTAGTGTTTTAAATAATCTAACAAAGTTCCGCATATCCGAACAATAACTTGTTCCAGAAGGCAGTGCAACAGTGTTTGTGTTTTTTTAGGTGGAACTCAGGACCACGGCGACGCGGTTCTTTGAGAAGCGGTGGGGAGGCAAACGGGGGAGCAGATGGCCACGGAGAAGAAACACGTCGACGTCGGGGGGATTGATGTTCTTGTCTCTGAGGATCCCGGCAAGCCGCTGATGCTACTGGTACGCATGGCTGCGCGCGGCATGGGGATCTGGGACGGAATCTGGGAACGCCTTGCCGAGGAATTCACCGTCGCTCAGTTCGACCTGCCGGCGCCGCAATTGGACAAAACCGAGGATCCGGTTGCGATCTTTCGGGGTTATGCCGAAATCTGTATTCAGGTGGCGGCGGGCCTAGGTCACGAACGCTTTCATATCTTTGGCTGGACCGGTGGGACGCACGTGGCGATCCGTTGCGCCATCGAACATCCCGAACGCCTGCTTTCCTGCGTGCTGCTCGGCCCGGTCTCAACTCTGCCGGAAAACCGCCCCGTCGAGATCGGACTCGATGTGCAACGTTGTCTGCTCGACAAGGGCCTTCGCGAGTACACCAATTCCTGGTTGCTGTCGGGCCTGTCTTGGGACTACGCGCTCAACCATTTCGATGCCATCCAGGAAATCATTGACCGGCGCATGGAGGCGGATCGCGGCCGGATGGACACGGAACGTGTGTTCAAATGGGTTCGTGCGCTGCGCATGCCGTCCTACACCGATGCCGAACTCGATACGATCCGGGTGCCGACCCTGATCGTGGCGCCCGGTTTCGACCGCTGGCCCAGCCTGGAAATGGCGCGCCGGCTTTACGGCAAGGTCAAATCGTCGGAATTGGCGGTGATGCCGGGCGCCGGCGCCTTGGTCCTGCTGGAATCGCCGGAGAAATTCATGGCCGTTGCCGGCCGTTTCCTGCGCGCTGCAGCGCGCGGCAATTTGCCGTCGGTGGCCGCCGTTGCCGGCGAGGAAATCACGGTTTTCGACCAAGGCCAGCGCCTCGCCGTCGTCGAGCCGCGCGGATCGGAAGCTGTCGTCTTTCTGCACGGCTGGCTGATGTCGCCGGAAATCTGGCGCTCGGCAATGGATGCCCTGCATCGTGACGTCCGTTGTATCGCGCCCTGGCAGCCGGCACACGGCCCGACCATGGCGCCGCCGGCGGGTTTCACCATGGACGCATGGGCGGATTGGACAGTGCGGACGCTCACGGCCATGGGCGTCGAGCGCGCCCTGTTTGTGGGCCATTCCATGGGCGGATTCCTGGCGCAAAACATCGCCATTCGCCACCCGGACATGGTGGCTGGACTCTGCCTGGTGGGCATTCAGGACACCGTCTGGCCGCGGCAGCGCAACGAGGATTTCATCCTGCGCGTGGAAAGCATCGCCGGCGAGTGGAGCGCCGAGACAGCGCAGGTTACGGGTGCCCGGTTAATGTCGGAAAACTATATTTCCGAACAAGCCGTTTGGTTCGGCAACTGGAAAAAGCAGGTCGCGGGATACGACTTGACGGGCATGACCCGCCTTGCTGAAGCCATCGCTGGCCGGCCTGACTTCAGTGCGCGAACGTCAGAGACCAAACAACCGGTTCTTGTCGTTCATGGCGCTGCCGATCAGGCGATCGCCAAGGCCGATTCCCAGGCCATGACCGATCGTTTTCCGAACGCCCAATTCACCGAGATTTCCGGCGCTGGACACTGTCCGCCCCTGGAACAGCCGCAAGCCTTTGCCGAGTGTTTGTCGGCGTTCTTGGCGGACGCCGACCCCTTCGGCCAGAAATCGGCCTCGTGACAATGATCGAGGTCCAACAGAATGCCAATACATGAAAACCGGGAGGAAACATCATGAAACGACCATTCATTGCCGCCACTTCCTTATTTGTTGGGCTCGTCGCCGTGACGGCGGCACCTGCGTACGCCAGCTGGCCGGAAAAGCCGATAAAGGTAATTGTCGGCTATAAGGCCGGCGGACTTTCCGACGTGATCGCGCGGACGGTCACGCACGCCATTGAAAAAAACAAACTGCTTCCGCAACCGATCGTCGTGGTCAACGTTCCGGGCGCCGGTACCGCATTGGCGACACGACAGGTCAAGGAGTCCGATCCCGACGGCTACACTCTGTTGATGGGTAACAACACGCCGCTGACGGCGTCTGCGCTGGGCGCGCTGGATTTTGGCCCGGAGGCGTTCGAACCGATCGCCGAGACGTCGCGGGTCTGTGTCATGCACCTGGTTGGAAAGCCGCAAGGAATCAACACCCTCGCGGAACTGGTCAAGAAAGCGAAGGCGGAGCCAAAAACCATTACCGAAGGCGTTAACTTCGGTGCCACCGGCCATATTCATTCGCTGATGTTCAACGACATGGCCGGCATCGAAACTCGTTATGTTCAGGGCGGCGGTTCCGCCAAACGTGCCAAGATGATGGCTGGCGGCACCATCGCCTATACGCTTTCGTCGACCCTGACGTTAGCCAAGTTCGGTGATCTCGGGATCAAGGGCCTCGCCTACATGAGCGACACTCGCCATCCGCGCTGGCCGGATATTCCCACCGACAAGGAACTGGGCTACGACATGACCTTCTGTGTTGGCGGCTGGTGGTGGGCGCCCAAGGGCGCACCCAATGAGGCCATCGATACCATGGCCGAGGCGCTCGGCAAGGCGATGAAGGATCCGGAGGTTTTGAAAAAATTCGACACCATGACCTTGGAGCCGACCTTTATGGCTGGCGAGGCTTATCGCAAGAAGGTCCATGGCGATTACGAAAAGTTCGTGGCCATTGCCAAGAAGTTCGACGTCAAACGAAAGAAGAAGTAGTAGCGCCTCCCCTGGAGACCGAGTGTCACCAGGTGTGCTCGGGTGCTCGGTCTCGTTCCTTTCGCCGGCAACCGTGCCTCTTGGGCGCGTGGGCGCAGTGGTCAATGGGAATTTGGAACATGCTCATCCGCGACCTGGCCCTTTCAGGGGCCGTCATATCAATCTCCGTGCTGGTGATTTGGGAAGCCTCCGGATTGCCGGAACCGCGGTTCGATCCGATCGGCCCGGCGGGCGTTCCGCTCGGTGTCGCTGCGATACTTATCGGGCTTGCGGCGATCGTTCTGGTGCGCGCGTCGATGGCCCGCCCGGTGGATGCCAGGGGCGCCGGGGATCATCGTCGACGGCATGACCTCGCCGGATTGGTGTCGGTACTAACGATCATCTACGTCGGCGCCATGGCTTTTAAATTGGTGGGCTTCACCACGGCGACCATCGCCTTCGTGATCGCTGCTTCTCTGGTCCTGTCGGGCCGGCCGACGGCGCGCCAGGCCGCCGCGATTTCGGTGCTTGCCGTGATCCTCGGTGGTGGCGGCTACGCGCTCTTCTCCTACGTGCTTTATGTCGACCTCCCATGAACGCTGAATCTGCGGGCAATCCATCATGACTTTCGAAGATCTTGGCGGCGCGCTTTTATTCGTCATCACGCCGATGCCGTTTTTTCTTACTGTGCTGGGTGTGGTCTCCGGTATCGTGGTTGGTGCCATTCCCGGGCTGACCGGGTCGATGCTGATCACCTTGACCCTGCCGCTGACATTCTTCATGGACAGCAACAACGCCATTATCTTGCTGGTATCCATGTATGTGGGCGCCATCAGCGGCGCCTTGATCGGCGCCACGCTGCTGCGGATGCCGGGTACGCCGGCGGCGGTGATGACTACCTTCGACGGCTACCCCATGGCGCAAAGCGGTCGCGCCGGCCGGGCTTTGGGCCTCGGTATAACGGCGTCCTTTGTCGGTGGCATGATCTCGTGGGTGTTCCTGTTCTGGCTGACGCCGCAGTTGGCGGCATTTTCGATCCGGTTCGGTCCGTTTGAGCTGTTTGCTCTGATCCTGATGGCGCTGGTGCTGATCGCTTCGGTCAGCCGTGGTTCTTTCGCCAAGGGACTGCTCTCCGGGTTCTTGGGAATCTTGGTGGCGTTGCCCGGAATCGAGGCTGCGACCGGTGAGGTGCGACTGACCTTCGGTGTCTTCAGCCTGATGGGCGGTTTTAACCTGCTGCCGGTATTGCTCGGCGTGTTCGCCATCAGCCAAATCCTGCTCGATATCGTCAATATCGAGGAGCGCCGGGAAGTGGTGCCGTTCGACCGCAAGGGCATGTTCATGTCAATCGCCGACTGGGGAAAACAGACGCTAAATTTGGTTCGGTCTTCCCTGATTGGTACATGGATCGGTATCCTGCCCGGCGTCGGCGCCAGTATCGGATCGATCATTTCCTACACGGCGGCACACAACATGTCGAAAACGCCGGAACGCTTCGGCACCGGCTCGGAGGAGGGAATCGTTGCCTCCGAAGCCGCCAACAACGCCACCGTCGGCGGCGCTCTGATCCCGTTGATCGCACTCGGCATTCCAGGTAGCGTCGTCGACGCGATCCTGATCGGCGCATTGACCATCCACAACATCGAACCGGGGCCGCTGCTGTTCAAATCGAACCCGGATCTGGTCCACAACATCATTGCCGTGTTTCTGGTTGCCAACGTCGTCATGTTCGCCGTGATGACCGGCGCGGTCGGATACATCGCCAAGCTCATGTACCTGCCCAAACACCTTCTCTATCCGGCCATCCTTGTGTGCTGCGTGACCGGGTCATATGCGTTGGGCAACTCCATGTTCGACGTCTGGGTTATGCTGCTGTTCGGGGTCGTTGGCTTTGGTCTGCAGCGCGCCGGCGTGCCGCTCGGTCCGTTCGTCATCGGGCTGGTACTGGCGCCGGTCGCGGAACTGGAATTGCGGACGGGCTTACAGGCTTCCGCCGGCAGCCTGATGCCCTTCGTTTCGCGGCCGTTGGCGCTCAGTTTCGTTTTGATTTCCGTCGTAATGTTTATTTGGCCCTTTTACCGGAGTTGGCGGATGCAAAAACGAGATGCTGCCGCGCTCGACGAGACGGTCGAATGAGCATGACGGTATCCGAGACCCCCGCCGCTTTTGACCGGCCGGTCAGCACCATCCCACGGTTGATCGAGTTGTACGGCCGCTGGCAACCGGACCGAACCGCCCTGATCTGTGACGGCAGGCGAGTTACCTGGGGGCAATACGCGAGCGAGGCCAACCGGGTCGCGAACGGGCTGATCGGACTCGGCATCGCCCCCGGCGACCGGGTTGCGATGCTGACGGGCAATAGCATCGAAACGCTGCAGGTCATGGCGGGTATTTTGGCCGCGGGCGCGGTCCTCGTGCCGCTCTCGACCATGCTGGACATACCGACGTTGCGACTCATGCTGAAAGATTCCGGGGCCAAGGTGCTGTTCTCCGAAGACCCCTACACCGAGGCCTTCCCTCCCGAGGTCCGTGCCGATGCCGCGGTCATCGATGGCGGTTGGATCGTTTTCGACGGCGGCAGCGGTGGCGAATGGCGGCCGTTCGATGATTGGATTGCCGGTTTCGGCGATCGGCCGCCCGGCGTCGGCATTCGCGGCGAGGACGACTTCAATATCATCTATAGTTCCGGTACCACCGGCACACCGAAGGGGATCACCCACGGCCATGCGGCGCGGTTTAGCTTCGCTCTCACCCGTGCTGTCGATTTCCGTGTCGATAGCGATTCAGTGATGCTGGTGACGACGCCGCTTTACCACAACGGCAGTTGTCTCCTGGTTTATCCGGCCTGGCTGGTGGGCGCGACCATCGTAATCATGCCGAAGTTCGATCCCGTCGCTTGGATGGACCTTGTCGAGCGTGAGCGATGTTCGCACACCTTCATGGTGCCAGCCCAGTATCAGCGCTTGTCGGAGGTGCCTGACCTGGAGTACCGCGATCTCTCCTCCTTACGTATGGCGTTGACCGCCGGCGCGGCCATCCCGGCGGACATCAAGCAGGTCATGCTGACGCGTATCGGCGATGCCTTCATGGAGCTCTACGGGGCGACGGAAGGGTTCTCGACCACCATCCGGGCGAGCGAGATGACGGAGAAACCGGATTCCGTCGGCCGGCCGGTGATCGGGGTGGATGTCCGTCTTCTCGATGATGACGGAAACGAGGTGGCGCCCGGCGAGGTCGGCGAAATTGCAGGCAACAGCCCTTATCTGTTCCGCGAATATCATAACCAGCCGCAACTGACCGCGGCCGCGATCTGGCTTAGCCCGGCGGGCGAGACCTATTTCCGCTCTGGCGACCTCGGGCGCATCGACGAACAGGGGTATCTCTATGTCGTCGGTCGCAAGAAGGACATGATCATTTCCGGCGGGATCAATATTTATGCCGGCGACCTGGAGCAGTTGTTAAGCCGCCACGCGGACGTGGTCGAGGCCGCGGTCATCGGAGTTCCGCACCGGGAATGGGGTGAAACGCCGGTCGCCTATGTGATGGTGCGGAAGGACGCGGTGCCTGATGCGGGCGAGGTGCTGAACTGGGCGAATGAGCGCTTGGCCAAGTTTCAACGCCTATCGCGGGTTCTCCTGCGTCCGGATCTGCCCCGCAATTCAATGGGCAAGGTTCTCAAGGTGGAACTGATGCGCGATTACGAGCGCGAGAGGGGCGATTATGAGTGAACGGAAGCAAGGTCCGGCGACGGCCGGTGCCGAAGCGATGCGACTTTACCTGCCGGCGGATATGCCGGCATGGGAACCGACGATGGACGAGCAGGGCTTCTGGAAGCATTGCCAATCGCGCCGGTTGACCTTTCAACAGTGTGGAGATTGCCACCGGTTCCGGCATCCGCCGACACCGATCTGTCCGCGTTGTCTGTCCGAGAAAATCGTCTGGAAGACGGCGCCGGACATGGCCGAAGTCTATTCCTATACCGTCATCCACTATCCTTCGCACCCGGCGGTGGAGCCCGTCGTCCCCTATGTCGTTGCCGTCGTCCGGTTCCCCGACATGGACGATGTCCGTTTGGTTACTAACGTGGTTGGTGTCCGGGGTGACGAGATGCGCATCGGTATGCCGGTCGAGCTGGCCTGGGAAGGGCCGGTGCATGGGACCTATCTGCCCAGGTTCCGCCCGTTGGTGGCATTCCATGACTGAGCCGGCGAAGCGCGCATGCATCGTCGGCATCGGCGAGACCGAGTACGGCCGCTGGGGCACGATCAAGGACCGCAGTGAATTCCATCTTGCCTGCCAGGCAATCATCGCCGCGGCACGGGACGCGGGTGTTCCGGTATCGGAGATCGACGGTTTCACCTCTTTTTCTAACGACGCTAGCGAGCCGGCGCTACTGCAGGTGGCGCTCGGGATTCCGGAATTGCGCTACGCGTCGATGGTATGGGGCGGCGGTGGCGGTGGTTCCTGCGGCGCTGTTGCTCACGCCGTTGCCGCTGTCGAATCCGGTCAGGCCGATACCGTGGTCGCTTTCCGGTCCTTGTGCCAGGGGCAATCGAGGCGTTTCGGCCAGTTCCGGGCCGGCCGGGTGCATGGTAGTTTCACGGCGCCGTTCGGGCTTTATGCTCCGGCCGCAATGACGGCCCTCAGCGCGATGCGGCATATGCACGAGTTCGGCACGACGGCGGAACAGTTCGGTCACGTCGCCATCACCTGCCGAGAAAACGCCAACCGCAATCCGCGCGCGGTGATGCATGACCGCACGCTGGACATGGAAACCTACTTGGCCGGGCGCATGGTTGCGGAACCCTATCGTATTTTCGATTGTTGCCTGGAAACGGATGGCGCTTGCGCGGTCATCGTTACCACCGCCGAACGGGCCCGTGATCTGCCGCAAAAGCCGGCGCACGTGCTGTCAGCCATCCATGGTTCGGGGCCGGGCTGGGGTAGCGGGCCTTTGGGATCGCACAATATGCCGCTCGAGACCTATGCCAGCGTCAATGCCGCGTCATTGGGGACGGAATTGTTCGCCCGCGCAGGCATCAGCCCGGGCGAAATCGACGTCGCCCAGATCTATGACAATTTCACCGGTTTGGTCATTATGGCGCTGGAGGATTTTGGTTTCGTGAAACGCGGCGAAGGCGGTCCCTTCGTCGAGAGCGGCGCCATCTGCTGGCCTGACGGTGAACTGCCGATCAATACCGCAGGCGGCAATCTGTCCGAGGCCTATACCCATGGCCTCAACCATGTGGTCGAGGGGGTGCGGCAAATCCGCGGCACCTCGACGTCGCAAGTGGACGGCGCTGAGACCTGTTTCGTTGCTGGCGGGCTCGGCGTTTCACCGACCAGCGCGCTCATCCTTGGTACCTAATCCGCGGGCAGTGTAAGAGTAAATCGGCTTGAGTAGGTTGGTGATGCTCCGTAGCCTTTTCGGATGAAAAAGTCCCTTCCGCTATTTTAACAGTTCGCCCGATGTCATTCGGCTCGCGGTGATGATGTATATCCGGTTTCCGCTGTCGCTACGGCAGGTCGAGGACCTGCTGTCCGAGCGCGGCATCGAGATCTGTCACGAGACGGTTCGGTTCTGGTGGAACCGGTTTGGTCCGATGTTTGTTGCCGAGATACGAAAGCGTCGAGCTCATTATCAATCGAACTGGCGTTGGCATCAGGACGAAGTGTTCATGCGGATCAATGGTGAGGCGCATTATCTATGGCGTGCCGTTGATCATGAAGTAGAAGTGCTTGAGGTTTTCGCGGCGAAACGGCGGGATCGTGAGGCTGCGGTTAAGTTTTTGAAGCGCGCGATGAAGCGCTACGGTCGACCGGCTTCGATCGTCACGGACAAACTTCGGTCTAATCGAGCGGCGATGAATACAATTGGCAATGCGACAACTCAGTCCTGCGGCCGTTGGCTCAACAATCGGGCAGAGAATTCACACCAGCCGTTCAGACGACGAGAGGCGGCAATGGCAAAATTCAGGGACGCAAAGACCTTGCAGAAATTCGCCGCCACCCAGGGATCAATCCATAACCACTTCAACCTTGAACGTTATCTCAACCGCCGCGACAAATTCAAATATGACCGAGCCGTCGCCCTGGCCGAATGGCGTCAACTTGCGGCCTGAGTTTCGTTAATTGTAGGTTCCATCGGGCCGCTCTAGTTGGTCTGACAATGCCGTCGGGACCTATAATTCTGTGAGACAGACCCTATCCTTGACCGAATTGGGCGAATCAAAGCCTGTATTGTAAGCTGCCCCATCGGCTTCCAGAACAGACATTTATAGGCTAATACGCTTTGCCTGTTATTCGTCCGGCACAGACCCGACTTCCACGCTTTCTCCAGCCCTTCGCGCAGACTCGGAAATAGCCTCAAAAGCGGCAGTCACTGCAAAAATCTCAGAGGCGCTGACCGGATAACTATCCTGACCCGCAATTTCCGCTGCAAAGGCTTCCAGTTCTAGTCTTTCAATATCGGTACGTGGGAAGCCCTGTGCGGACGTCTCGCCTTTTAGGTTTTTGCATTCAAGGTTCATCTCGTCATTTACAGTTATCCAGCCCTCCGCGCCATATAGATGTAGACGCCAGTGAGACGCGGTCGCCATCAATGTAGATAGATACCCCGTTGCTCCGGAACGGAACCGCAATGCAACGCCCGTGGTATCGTCGATTTCGGCTTTCAACACGCGTCTCGTACTCATTACCTGAACAGACTTAACTTCTCCCATCAAATGAACCATGGCGTCTAAGACGTGAATGCCCATGGCGGCCATGCCGCCCGCAGGATTTTCGGACGCAGTACCCCGCCACATGGTCGAATCGTAAGAGTAACCGAAAGGTCCGGAGAAATTGCCTTCAATATGCAAGGCTAGGCCGATGTCACCGGCGTTTAGTCGTCTATCCATCTCCCGGTAGGCCGGTAGAAACCGCCGGTTAAATCCGACGGCAAGAGAAACTTCGGCGTGCCGGCATGCCGCCACGGCCTCGCGAGCGCCCCGCAGATCGAGCGCAAATGGCTTCTCGACAAAGACATGCTTCCCCGCAGCCGCTGCCGCCCTCACCTGATCGACGTGCTGGCTGTGCGGCGTCGCCAACACGATCGCGTCGATATCAGGGGCATTTATAAGTTCGTCGAAGCTTGCGCATAACTGAAGGAGATTGCTCCTGCAAAATCCTTCGACCTTGGCTGGGGAACGGGCATAAGCCTTCACGAACTGGATTTCCGAACTTGGGTGGGAATGATGCTCGGTACCCAAAGCCGTAACCAGTCGCTGGCCCCAGCGTCCCAATCCGACGATCCCAGCCCTAATCACTAGTGAAACCTCATAGCTTTGCGCCGCCGTCGATGACAATGGCGCTACCGGTCATGAATGCGGACTCGTCGCTGGCAAGGTAGGTTGCAAGATCGGCTATCTCATCCGGCGTTCCCATCCGCCCAACCGGTTGACGTTCATTGAACATGACCCGAGCCGCAGTGGGATCCGCCATCTCCTCAATCCGACGGGTCATCGACGGGGTTTCGACAGCAGAAGGACAGATCGCATTGCAACGGATACCTTCTCCAGCAAAGTCTCGGGCAACTGACTTGGTGATGCCAATAACTGCCGCCTTGCTCGCGCCATATGCGAGCCTATCAGGTGCTCCGCCAATCGACGAAATCACAGAGGCCATATTGATGATGCTTCCGGAGCGCCTAGCAAGCATCATTGGCAGGATAGCTCGAATCAACCTGAAAATAGCAGTCACATTGAGACTAATGGTATCCGTCCATTCTTTGTCCGTGCACGATAGAACGGTGCCAACAGCAACGCGACCAGCACAATTGAAAAGCACATCAGCCCGCTCCAAACTGGAACCGAACTCTTTAACTTGTTCTGCGTCGCATACATCGAATGGCCGGATGGTGATACGATCTGAACCCGCTTGAAGCTCTTTCAGACCGTTTTCATCTAGGTCAATTGCTATAACGTTGGCCCCTTCGTGAGCGAACCGAAGAGACGTAGCCCGACCGATACCAGCTGCAGCGCCGGTGACGATGCACGTTTTATCTGCGAGTCGGCTCAATTCGAAATCTCCACCATCGACTGTCCCTTCACAACGTTAATTGTCGAAAAGTTAATTGGGAAGCCACAAAGCGACTTACTCAATTTGAGACCAAATGGCCACCATTGCCTGCCTCGTCAATCGGATTGAGAATGTTGGATGGGTAACTCCCAAGCGGCCTCAGAAGAAGTCGGGGGATGCGGTCCGTGCATTCCCGCCAGTGACATAAGTAATCCATCCCTATTATCGTGCCCCGCTTCAGCGGGTTGGACAAAGAGCGACCGATACGTGCGCGAGGCTAGAAGCGTCGGTTATCATAAGTGCAGCATGCGTAAAATTTAGGGACGTAGAAGTGCTGGTGATAGCCGAGGCTGTTGAAAAACTCTGAAAACGGCATCCGGATGAAAATTTCTTGCCCACTGGGTCATGCCACGCATTCTGGATGCTAGGGACCGGTCAAAGAAGACGGAATGACGTCCTGCAGCCGCCTAGGGCAGTACAAATGCCATCTATGGCGACCAGTCTTTTGTAAAATCAAATCGCCCAAAATTCGACGATACCTACTTGGCGAGTTTTTCAACAGCCTCGGCTAGCAGGCGACCCTGACGGCGTGGCGTGATATCGTCGGCTTCCGAAGGCCGAGCGGAATTCCCGCCGCCGCTTATCCACAGATTTTGGGGATAAGTCTGCTCTGACTTCAGCAGCGGTCTAGCAGGAAGCCATTTGGGGTTGGCGGCTGAAGACCCAATCCGGAAACCGAAAAACAAGGGCATTGATCCAATGATCCGAGTGCTTATCAGCTCCCAAGGAGTTCGGCGTCACGCTGCTCACGGTCGACCACAACGGTTTCCTGTTCAACAACAATCAGCGCTATACCGCACGCCCCTTGCCAACGGCAAAGGGCGTGCGGCAGTGTCCTAGAGCTTGGCAACCGTAAGGTCGTCGCGCCATGCCCCCTTCTCCTTGAAGAACTTGGCCGCACCGGGGTGGACCGGAATGTCCCTCATCAGGTACTTGGTGGCAAAACCGAGATGGACGTTCTCGAGCAGCTTCGGGACCTTCTTAGCCTTTGTGATCCCTTCGTAGATCGTCTTGGTCATATTGTAGGCGGTGTCGGCGTCGATGCGCGGGTGGGCTGCTAGTATACCGGCATAGGCTGGTACCGGCATGGGTTTGGTAACAGTCTTCCATTTGTCCGGTGTCAGATCATAGGTCAGCACGCCCGGATTTTTCTTCCGTGCCGCTTCGAGAAGATCCGCGGGAACGTCGATCACATTGAGTTTGACCGAACTTTCCAGTTCATTGACCAGCGGTGAGGGCTTGCCGGTGGTGAGGATTGCCGACGTGATGTCGATGGAATTCTGACGAAAGGCATCGTAAGTGCCACGCCAACCGCCAGTGGCAACGAATTCGACCTTATCGAGCACACCGGCTGCGTCGAGAAGGGTTTTCCACAGGCGTGTCGCCGAACCGCCCGACGATCCCGTGGAAATGCGCTTGCCGGCGAAGTCGGCAATCGACTTAATGCCAGAATCGGCACGCACGATCGGCACCGGCGTCCATACCATGTAAGAGAACATCTGATAGGCTTTCACCGGCTTCTTGTAGGGTTTGAGGCCGTTTAGTGCTGGATGCCAGTCGGCCGAAGTGGTCTGGCCGAAATCGATGAAGCCTTCGCCCAGCAGCGCCATATTTTCAGCACCGCCACCCGTCGACATGGACGATGTGCGGAGCTTCGGGTCCGAATACTTGTTGATTATCGCCGAAAGGGTTTCGACGATCACGTAGCCGGTGGAACCCAGGCTCGCCGATCCGAGTTGCAGGATTCGGTTCGCCGCCAGTGCGTCTGCAAACGGCAACGACGAGAGCGCGCTCGCGCCGATCGCCGCGCCACCTGCAGCAAGTACCTGCCGTCTCGACAGTCCGTTCGAACCTTGATCGCGTGTCTTGGAATTGGTCATCGCCTTCCTCCTGAGTCTAGGGTTGTTGTGAAACAATCGTCACCATGCCAGCGCGTAACACATACGTCGCGGGTCGCCGCCAGCATGGAGAAGGTCGTGGTCTTCATCGCGCTTGATGGCGCAAACGGCGCCCGCTCGCCATGTCGTCTCCGGCCACCACTCGATCGTGTGCCCCATGGCGGAGAGTGCGGTGGCGGTACTTTCCGGGAACCGGGATTCGAGATTGAGGCGGCCGGGGAAGTAATTGTGAGGGGCGAACGTGGCCGGGAAGCTGAATGTCGCAAACCTGGGGGCTTCCAGCGCTTCCTGAACACCCATGCCAAAATGAGAGATGTTCAGGAATACCTGTGCCATCGCCTGGATTTGCACATCGGCTCCGGGGCTGCCGAATACCAAATAAGGTCGGCCGCCTTTCAGTGCCATCGCCGGATTGGGCGTCAGGCGAGGCCGCTTTCCCGGCGCCATGCCGGCCGGATGCGCGGGATCGCCTCGGGATTGCGAGCCACGTTCGGAAGGGCAGAGCCCCGTACCCGGAATGACCGGACTGTGGCGCGAGACGTCGCTCGGCGTCGCGGAAAAGGCGTTGCCGGCCTCGTCAACGACACAGACATAAGACGTATCGTGCTGCGGCGGCAGGCCGTCTTCTCCGGGCGGGTTTGGTGGGAATTCAGCTCGTATGGCAAGCCCGGCACTGGGGTCCCCGGCAGGAGGCATCTCGGGCCAGGCGCGGTTCGCGTCGATCAGGCCGGCGCGTGCTTCGGCATATGTATCAGAAATCATCTCGTCCAGCGGTACGTCGATGAAAGCGGCATCGCCCACATAAGCCTCGCGGTCGGCGAAGGTGAGCTTCAGGGCTTCGACGATGCGATGGATATATTCGACGGAATTGTGCTGCAGGCCGTCAATCCCGGCGGCCTTGATCGTCGCCAGGCTCTGCGCAAGAGCGGGGCCTTGTGACCACGGGCCGCAGCAGTGGACATCAATGTCGCCGAACGTCACCCGCACTGTCGGCTCGAATCGGACGTCGAATGTCGCAAGGTCTTCTCGGGTTAGGAAGCCACCGTTGTCACGGTGAAAGTCGGCAATGGCTTTGGCGATGTCGCCTTTGTAGAAAGCGTCACGCGCGGCGCGGATGCCGGCTGCACGGCCGCCGGCTGCATGAGCGGCCTCTTCATCCGCCATGTAACGGAGCGTCCGCGCGAGGTCAGATTGGACGAATAGTTCACCCGGTTTCGGCGCGCGTCCGCCCGGCAGGTAGATTTCCGCAGTCGACGGCCACTTACTGTAGTTCGCCAGGTTTTCGGAGATATAGTCGCTCATCAGCGGATACATTGGAAAACCCTCGGCGGCGAATCGGATCGCTGCCTCGGCGACCTCGCTGAAGCTCATGGTGCCGTAGAGTTCGAGCGACTTGAGCCAAGAGGCTGGGGCCGCCGGTAGGATGGTGCGCTCTATCCCAATGGGTATTTCGCCGCCGTAGTTTTTCAGGAAGTAGTCGGCGGGGATTCCCGCCGGCCAAACCCCGAGGCCGTCGATGTTGACCAGCTTCTGTTCCTCGGCGAGCCAGATAATGGTCGGCGCGACGCCGGCGATATTGACGATATCGCTCTGCACGACACCGATTACCAAGCCCGCCGCGACGCCTGCGTCAACGGCGTTTCCGCCCCCTTTGAGGATGTCAAACCCGGTTTCGGCGGCCAAGTAGTGGCCCGCAGAGATGGCATATTTGCTGCCGACAATATCGGGCCTGTAGACGGTCATCCCTTCACTCCCTGTTCGGTGACAGCGCGGTCTCCGACGGCCTGCCCACGTCGCATTTGAAAAATCTGGTACCCGAAGACCAAGCCGAACAGCGCCAAGCCCACGTAGGTGGTGATCCAGGTTGGCTCCAGGATACTAATACTTGCCGGGATCATGAGTGCGCGTTCCCACCAGCTCATCCGTTTAAGGAAATAGCCTTCAATGGCGAAGTTCAAGGCGACCAGTCCGATGAATGCTGCGGCTGTGACAAGCAACGTGTCGAGAACGGTCCCTTTGAGCAGCAGCATTTCCGGGCGCAGCACGAAATAGAACGGCAACAGGAACCCGGGCAACCCAAGCCGCATGGCCGTGAAACCGGTCTTGAAGAAGCCCGATTGGGCGATACTCGAGGCGACCAGGGCCGCCGTTGCTACCGGCGGGGTGAGCGCCGACATAATGGCCAGATAGAAGACGAACAAATGTGCGGCGAGTGTCGGGATGCCGAGTTCGACCAGCGCCGGTGCGCCAAGGATCGCCACCAGAATATATGCCGCGGACGTCGGCAGCCCGAGCCCGAAGGCGAGCGCCGTCGCCGCCGTGACCAGGAGCGCGAACCACAAGCTGCGGTCGGTCCATAGCAACAACAAGTGCGAAAGCTTCTGCGCGAAGCCGGTGACGATCAACATCTCGACCATGATCGAAATGGTGGCGATGACGATGGCCACCATGGCACCGCTGCGCGCGCCGCCGCAAAAGCCGCTGAGATTGATGCGGACGGCTTCCGCCAGACCGTGCATCGGGTTGTCCGAATGACGGATCATTTGCTTCAGAGTTTCTGTCGCCATCAACAGCAGAATACCGAACAACGCCGCCGTGCCTGCGGCGTAGCCGATCAGCAAGAAATAGACCAGCACGACTAGTGAGATGAACAGATGTCCGTATTCGACGGTCGCCTGCCAGAGCGTCAGGTCCGCCAGGGGCAATGTTTCACGTTCCGTCTCCGCCATCTGGCCGGCGTGGACACCAATCTTGGCGGCCCGCACCTGTACCGCGACCGCGAGATAGAGGTACACAACGACGGACGGGAAGATCGCGGCGATCATCACCTCGTTGTAGGGAATGCCAGTTAGGCCAACGATCAGGAACGCCGCCAAGCCCATCTTGGGCGGGGTAAATTGCCCGAGCGCGGAAGCGACGGCTTCGACGGCGCCGGCGAAGGCACCCGAAAAACCGACCCGCTTCATGAGTGGAATCGTGAAGGCGCCGGTGGAAGCGACGTTGGCCATGATGCTGCCCGAGATCATGCCCATGAAGCCGCTGCTGATCACCGCGGCTTGCGCCGGCCCCGAACGGGAGCGGCCACTCACCGAGAACGCCACTTTCATGACGTAGTCCAAGCCACCCGTCGCCTTGATCAGCCCGGCGAAGACCAAAAACATGAAAATGGTGCCAGCGGAAACCTCAGTGAGGCCGCCGAGAAGGCCCCGGAAATATGGCACGCCGAGGTAACCGAACAGACGCTCGATGCGCATGCCGCCATGCGAGAACAAGCTCTCCGGCAGCAGATATCCGAAATAGCCGTAGAAAATGCCCGCGAGTGCAACAAGTGGGATCACCTTGCCCCATTCCCGCACCGCGACGAAGAGTGTCAGGACGATCATGATGACGATGATGATGAGATCGTTGGTGTTGGGCAGGAACGGCCGGTCGTCGACGAGTGCTGTGTATTCCATGTGAATGTAGACCAGCGGCACCAAGCTGGTCAGGGCGAGCAATCCGAGACCCCATCTGGTCCAGCGGCGCTGCGGCGCGGTGCCGCCGATCATGGCGATTAACAGGATCAGGATGCTGGTATTCAGATGGAAGCTGCGGAATTGTCCGGACGGCAGGATTAGGCCGTAGGTCTGCGCCATGTGGACGACGACCATGGGGACGGCAATAAGGGTGAAGAGGGCCGCGATTCGCCGTGAACCGGGGATGACATCCGCTGAAATGGCGGCAATCCTAGCGAACAATGCCGATGACAAAATAGCTTACCCTTTCGTGACCGGAATCAATTTTATTCGAGTTGTTAACGCCTTCAGTCTCGACCCTGGCAGTTGTGCAAAGAACTGCAACGCGCTGTTTCCGATGGCCGCTTTCAGTCGCGCGGCATGACCTTCTCTATGGCCGGAATTGTGAAGACCAATGATTTTGCACTCAAGAGGCGCGTGTCTTAATTAGAAATATTAATAAGCATGATTAACGACACGAATTGCCGTCGGGACTGGTCGGATGCGGGGGTTCGGAGCCGGTGTCATTCGTGTTGATTAACCGTTTGCGGCAGAGGCTGGAATCTCGATCAACTCTTCGGTCCAGGGAAACCGTACAAAGAACGGCGGCAGCAGATCTTCCTTGAAAGCCAGCCGACATTGTTCGCTCAGGGCATTGGGCAGATCGCCCATTTGCTCGTGGCGCACCAGCAGGAGTACTCTTCGGAAAAACGCGGCTTCATGGGACGGGGCGAGTTGGATAGCATCCAAAAGATGCGGCGCGCTCAACAGGAACGTCGGCGTGAGATACCCCCAACAGGTACCCGACGCGATCAATTCCAACTGGGCCACCGGATTGTCGCTTTCGACCCAGAGCGGCAGTTGTATACGCAAGCGGTTGACGTGCTGCTCGACCGAGCGTCCTGCTGTGGAATCGAGCGAGAACCTGACGAACCGTAGATTGGTGGAAGCCTCGCGGAGATCGCAGAGGTCCTTTCCGTAGTTCTTGGGAAAGACCTTGAGGAACGGTTCTTTGATCAACAGGTAGGGATCGACATGGAATTGCGATGTAGCCCGGTCTTCGGCGACGATCGAAAGTTCGCACTTGCCGGTGGAAAAGGCATGTTCGCAAACCGGCGTCAGGCCGGCGATAAACTCCCAGCGGCCAACCTTGTCACCCATGCGTTTAAGGATTTTGGGGACAAGGATGCCGGAAAGGCTGTCGACAATAGCGACACTAAGACGGGAGGAGGTATAAGAGCTATCATGTCGGACTTCCGCCGCAAGCCGTTCTGATTGTTCCAGTAAATCCTGGGATGCCTGAAATAGTTTGTCTCCTTCCGGCGTCGGCCGGAGCGGCCGCGCATGGCGGTCCAACAGTACGACGTCCAGGTTTTCCTCGAGGCTCTTTATCTTCTGCGATATGGCGGACTGGGAGAGACCGAGGAGCCTGCCGGCACCGGTCATGCTTTTGGCACGGACGACAGCGACAAAAATCTCCAGTTCCCGCAGTTCGAACGATGCCGCGCTTGCCAAGAGGTAGGCCTCCAAATTCCCACAATTAGCACAAGCTAATTTCTGCAAAGGATACTGCCGTTGCCGGTAGATTACCAATGCTTGCACGCAGGCTGTGTGTCCGAAAGGCCGAGTAATATCGGCGGCGATCGGTTTTGTCAGACCAATTGGGCGGGGATGACGGTCTCGAACAGGAGCCTGACAATCTATGAATATAGCATCACCGGGGAGCCATTTCCGCTTTTGACGGGTTGCGAAAGCGCGTACGCTCAGAGTAAGCAGCACGCATTTCGAATCCGCTATGAAAACGTCCGCACTTGAAGGCGTAGCAGTCGTAGATTTCGAAAATACCGATCCGCGCTCATATCGTGTCCGCTAAACCTTTAGCAGCGGACGGAAATCACCCTGGCCAAATTAGTCTGGGCGTAGCCAATTGCCGTCCAACGCCGTGGTCTCGGCGAATGACAGCTTACTGATCGCAAAGCAGACCTCGGCGGTTCAGCCGCCCGTGGACCGGAAATGACCCGGTGCGGACTTGGGGACCTCAACGTCCAGACTTCCGCTTGCGGATCAGTTTCCGGACATTTCGACCGTTGTCGCGCCACCCCCCCCCTTCGTGCCAAGAGCAGGCGCTTTATTCGCCAATGGAACAATCAGGCTTATCGACAGACGATGATCGTGTCGTGATACGTGAACAGTGGCGTGATCCTCTAGCCGGCCGATCGAATAATCAGCACGGCGATTGCGCCAGCGATGACCCTTGGCGCCCGGCCATGAATTCCTTGGCGATTTCCACCGCGATGCCGGCGTCGCGGCAATAAGCGTCGGCACCGATTTCCCGAGCGAACGCCTCGTTCAGCGGCGCGCCGCCGACCAGCACCACATAGTCGTTGCGAATGCCTTTCTCCGACAGTGTGTCGATGACGACTTTCATGTAGCCCATGGTCGTGGTCAGCAACGCCGACAGGCCGAGGATGTCGGGCTGATGCTTGTCCAGGGCTTCGAGGTATTCCTCGACCGAGGTGTTGACGCCGATGTCGATGACCTCGAACCCGGCACCTTCCATCATCATGCCGACCAGGTTCTTGCCGATATCGTGGATGTCGCCCTTGACGGTGCCGATCACCATCTTGCCCATTTGCGGCGCGCCGGTCTCGGCCAACAGGGGTCGGAGAATGGCCATCCCCGCCTTCATGGCATTGGCCGCAAGCAACACCTCGGGGACAAACAAGATGCCGTCGCGGAAATCGATGCCGACGATGCGCATGCCTTCCACCAGCGATCTGGTCAGCACATCGGACGGGTCCCAGCCGCGGCGCAGCAGGATTTCCGTGCCGAGGGCGATCTCGTCGGCAAGGCCGTCGTAGAGATCGTCGTACATCTGTTCGACCAGTGCGTCATCCCCGAGGGCTTCAAGATCGATTTCGTCATCGCTCATGGCTGGGTTCTCCGATTCATATGAAAAGGCAACCGACGGGCGCTTCGCTCAGCCGCCGGGGCCAACGGGAATCTCCGCTTCCCGGCGTTCGACGAATTCGGTCAGCGCCTCGTCGATGGCCGGGTCGAGAGAAGGGGCGTTTTCCTCGTATTTCTCCAGCAGCTTGGCGAACCCCTCGCGGCCGCGATCGATGGCGTCCCTGGATCCGGTCGCCACCCAAGCGTCGTAGCGTTCGTTGTCCTGCAGATCGGGTAGGAACGGCATATGCTCGCGGGTGTAGTCGGTACCCAGGAAATGGCCGCCGGGCCCGATTTCCCGGAGATCGCGCAAAACCGCGTCGAGATCGTCGAAATCGACCCCTCTGGCGACGACGTAGAGGTTTTCCGCCTGCTCCGCGTCGAGCGGGATCTTGCCCATGTTGATCGCCAACGAGCCTTCCATGGTGCCGCCGCAATGGGTGATCCAGTTGGCGCCGCCGAGAACCGCGGGGTAAAGCTTCAGGATGGAATCGTAACCGGCATATACGTCGGCCGGCACCGTGCCGCTCTGCGTGCCGAGGGTTCGCCAAGGCACCTTGTAGAAACGCGCCATTTGACCCGTCACATACATCATTAGGGCGATTTCCGGCGAGCCGTAGGTCGGCGCGCCGCTTTTCATGGAGACCCCGAACGGCGCCAATCCGAATACCGCCGGCGCGCCGCGCCGCACCAATTGCGTCAACGCCAATCCGGACAGCGCCTCGACCACCAACTGTGCACAGCCGCCGATGACATGCACGGGCGAACTGGCGCCATAGAGGACGAACGGCGAGCACAACATGCTTTGGCCGTGCTCGGCGTAAATCAGCATCGCCTCCAGCATCGTCGCGTCCCAGACCAGCGGCGAATTGCAGTTGAACATACCGGCGAGCACGACGTGCCGGTCGATATAGTCATCACCGTAGAGGATACGTGCCATGGCCATGCTGTCCTCAGCAGCGGTTATCGAAATCACACCGCCCATGAACGGCTTGTCGGAGTATTTAATGGCCGTCTGGATCATGTGCAGATGGCGGTGCGCCACAGGGACGTCCATAGGCTCGACCACATAGCCGCCGGTATAGTGATAAACGGGGATCGCATGATGGACCTTGGTCAGAGTCCGCATGTCTTCAAGCGTTGCCTTTCGGCGCACGCCATCGAGATCGACCACGTTGGGGGTGCCGTACGGCGGACCGAATACGGTGTGCCGGGCGCCGACGTGGGCGTTCCTTTCCGGGTTTCGGGCGTGATAGTCGAAAGATTCCGGCACCGAGGAGACCAGGTCCATCAGCAAGTCGCCGGGTATGCGTACCCTCGAACCCTTCACGTCGGCACCGGCTTCGCGCCATAGCTTGAGCGATCTTTCCTCGCGAAACTCGACGCCGATCTCTTGGGCGATCTCCAGGGCGGTCTCGTGCACCAAGTAGACGCGATCTTGATCGAGGAGGTCGTAGGCAGGTATATCGCGCACCAACGTCGGCAGGTGAATGATCGGCCCGTGCGTTCGCGCCTGCCGGCGGGCTTTGCGCCCTCGCCGCTTCAGCGGTGATGCCGTATCGTCCATGTTGCGCTTGCTCCGATTTCAGCGTGCCCTGGCGATTGGGCCGATGACGCGAAGAATCAGGCAGCAACATGAACCCGGCAAGTCCGGAAAATCTCACCCCAATCGTAACTTCAGATTACCGTATGAAGCGGCAAGGGCACATTGATGTCGGGGTCTTCGACCAGTTCCACGGTAACCCATTCCATGAATTTCCGCGTCGCCGGAGAGATCGGCGCACGTGTTGGCCAGACAAGGTAATACGCATTGAGGCGAACCGGCGGTATATCGAGCGGCCGGACAATCAGGCCGTTGTCGAAGTATTGTCTCATCAAAGGCGGCCCCGTAAGCGCGATGCCTTGCCCATCGAGCATCGCCTGGACCAGGTTCACGAAATCGGTGTAACGGCTCTGGCGGTGATCGCCGCGATAGTTGACGCCGTGGTCGAAGAACCATTTCTCCCATGTGGCGCCACGGTCGTAGGGGGTGTCGAAATGCAAAAGGTTCTCGTCCAGCAGTTCCTCCGCCGAAGTCAGCGGCGGGCGCCCTTTCAGGTAATTCGGGCTGCACACGGGAACGGTATGCTGATGGCCGAGCAAAGCCGATTCTGTTCCGACCCAATCGCCGCTCCCATAACGGATTGCAAGGTCGATACCCTCGCGCGCGAGGTCGGCGAGTTCGGTGCCCGTGCTGATACGAAAATCGATTTCGGGGCATTTGCGCCGGAAATCGCCGATCCGAGGAATCAGCCAATAGATCGAAACCCCGGGCGTGGTCGCCAGGGTGATGATGTTCGAGGTCGAGTTGCGCGACAGTTCCTCGGTGACTTCCATGATCTGGTTGAAGCTGTGGTTGACGACGCGGTAAAGCCGCTCGCCGGCGGTCGTCAACCGCAGACGACGCGGTTCGCGGACGAACAGGTCGGTACGCAGATGCTTTTCCAGCAATTTGATCTGGCGACTGACGGCAACGCGGGTCACCAGCAGCTCCTCGGCTGCCTTGGTGAAGTTTAAGTTCCGCCCGGCCGCTTCGAAAGCGACCAATGCCCGGGACGGCGGCAACCGCGGTGTCTTGGCCATGAGGGTAATCTCCCAACTCGCTGGTATGGTAATATCAGATTACCCATAAGTAAAAATGTCTATGCTGCACAGCCGTTCACGGCACCGCTATACTCGTCCGCTAAATCGAGCCCCGGGCAATCGCCCGCCGAGACGTGGGAGCAGATGGCATGATGAATTCGGAGGCGCTGGCGGAACCCAGCGCCGCGGTTGAATGCAACAATCTCTGGAAGATTTTCGGCGAACGCGAACAAGAGGCACTGGCTGCCGCGCGGGAACGCGGCATGGGCAAAGACGAAATCCTGGCCGAGTTCGGTTGCGTGGTGGGCGTCGCCGATGCCAGTTTCCGCGTTCAGCATGGTGAGATCTTCTGTATCATGGGCCTGTCAGGTAGCGGCAAATCGACCCTGATCAGGCATATCAACCGGCTGATCGAACCGACCGCCGGCGATGTCGTTGTCGAGGGCGTCAAGGTCAACGATCTCAATCCCGCCGAACTCAGAAGCCTCCGCTCCGGCACCATCGGCATGGTGTTCCAACACATGGCGCTATGGCCGCACCGCACCATTCGCGACAATGTCTCCTATGGCCTCGAAGTGCGAGGCGTCGATGCCGCGGCCCGCCACAAAGCGGCCGACCAGGCTTTGGCCCAGGTCAAACTGGACGGGTGGCAGGACAGATATCCCGACGAACTCTCGGGCGGCATGCAGCAACGCGTCGGCCTGGCGCGCGCACTGGCGGCGGACCCCAAGATTTTGCTCATGGACGAACCGTTCAGCGCGCTCGACCCGTTGATCCGGCGTGAGTTGCAGGATGAGTTCCTGGCCCTTTCGGCGACCATGAACAAGACGACGTTATTCATTACCCACGACCTGGACGAAGCCGTGCGCATGGGCCACCACGTGGCGATCATGAAAGACGGCTATATCGTCCAGCAAGGCCGCCCGGAGGACATCGTCACCAAACCGGAAGGCGAATACGTGTCGAAATTCGTTTCCAGCATGTCGACCCTGGCGTTCATCACCGCCGCCGAGGTGATGACTGAGGTGAAGGCCGCGGCCGAAAACGCGCCATCGGTCGGGCACCATGCCAACATCAAGGAGGTGTTGCCGCTGCTGGAGAACGGGCAACCGCAGGTCATGGTGCGCGGCGATGATGGGAGGCTGGTCGGCATGGTAACGCCGGAGACCGTCGTCGCCGCCGTGCGGCGCGACCTAACCAAGGAACTGGCGTGAGCGGCGGGCCGATGGAACTGGATATCCTCCTCGATCCCTTCAAGTATTTTCAGATCCCATTCGGTGCCTGGTCCCAAGAGGCATTGGACTCGTTGGTCGCGATTTTTCGGGGACCGCTGCTCAGCATCAAACAACCCATTCAGGGCTTGTTCCGCTTTTTCGAGGACGGGTTGCGCGCATTGCCGCCGGAAATCGGCCTTGGCATCGTGTTCCTGATCGGTTGGCAGAGTATCGGATTGCGAGGCGGCATCCTATGCGTCGCCGGTTTCGTAACGATCGGCGCGGTTGGCGCCTGGACCGACGCGATGACGACGCTGTCCATCGTGCTCACTGCCTTGGTGCTTTGTGCCGCGGTGGGACTGCCACTCGGCATTCTGGCGGCTAAGAACGACCGCTTTTGGACGATTCTCCGTCCGATTCTGGATTTCATGCAGACGATACCGTCGTTCGTCTATCTGGTTCCGGTGGCAATGTTGTTCGGCATCGGCAACGTGCCCGGCATCATCGTCACATGCTTTTACGCGATTTCGCCACTGATCCGGTTGACCAACCTGGGTATTCGCAATGTGCGCGCCGATCTGGTGGAAGCCGGCAGCGCCTTCGGAAATACACCCATGCAGTCACTGCTCAAGATCGAGCTGCCGTTGGCGCGGCCGACGATCCTGGCGGGCCTCAACCAGACGGTAATGATGTCGCTCAACATGGCCGTGGTCGCGTCGATGATCGCCGTCGCCGGTCTCGGACGGACGGTGCTTTCCGGTATCGGCAAGCTCGATGTCGGCGAGGCGGCGGTCGGCGGCCTCGGTATCGTCCTGCTGGCGATCGTCGTTGATCGGGTGACACAGGGCCTCGGATTGTCGCACCGCGAACGCAAAACTCGGCCCTGGTTCGATGCTTCCCTGAGCGAATTGCTGCGCCGCGCCGGCGCGCGGAGGTCGTGATGGACCCCTCTGGATTCGATCTTTTCCAGCACATTGCCATCCCCTTCGACAAATGGATGACCGGCGGCATCGACTGGCTGGTCGATAACTATCGCGACCTGTTTCAGGCGATCAAGAAGCCGATCAAGGCGGTGTTGAAGGCCATCGAGAACGGCATGCGCGGAACACCGCCGACGGTAACCATCGCCCTGCTGGCGGTGCTGGCATGGCAGGTCGCAGGCCGGGGCGTTGCCATGGTGACGATTTTCGCGATGACCTTCATCGGGCTGATCGGCGCCTGGGCGCCCGCCATGACCAGCCTCGCGGTGTTGATCACGGCGGTGCTGCTGGCTGTCTTGTTCAGTTTGCCGCTCGGCATCCTGGCGGCGAAAAACGATCGGTTCTGGGCCTTGTTGCGGCCGCTCGTGGATTTCATGCAGACGATACCGTCCTTCGTCTACCTGGTGCCGATCATCATGCTGTTCGGGATTGGCAACGTTCCCGGCGTCATCGTCACCGCGCTCTATGCATCGCCACCGCTGATCCGGTTGACCAATCTCGGCATTCGCGAGGTCCGCATAGATCTCGTGGAAGCCGCGGAGGCATTCGGCAGCTCGCCGCTGCAGGTGCTGTTCAAGGTGGAACTCCCGTTGGCGCGGCCGACGATCATGGCTGGTCTCAACCAGACGGTGATGCTGTCGCTGGCGATGAGCGTCGTCGCCTCGATGATCTCCGTGGCTGGGCTCGGGCGCATGGTGCTTGTCGGCATCGGCCAGTTGGATATGGCCCGCGCCTCGGTGGGTGGCGTGGGTATCGTCATGCTGGCGATCGTTGTCGACCGGATCTCACAAGGCTTCGGCCGTACCCGCCGTGACCGCGCGCATGTCGCCTTCATCAACGTCGGCCCCATCGGCCTGGTGCGCCGCCTTTTCGGCCGGGGCATCTGAGCAGGCATGGCCCAAATGCTCATGGGTAACTACAAGTTACCCATATGTAATGATTTCTCAAGTTTTGCGTCAATTTCATGTTCCCTAACATTACGCTTAACGGGCGTCACGAAGCGCCACGGCTGGAAGAAGGGAGTTTCCACAATGTCCAAATCCGTTTTCAAGACCACTTTCGCCGCGGCGTTGATCGCCACGGCTACGTCGTTTGGTGCCCTGGTCGCCGATCTGCCAGGTTCCGCCGCAAAGGCGGCCATGCCGGGTGACGGCGTCACCGTTCGTCCCATGAGCGTCGGACGTCCGGATCACCAGATCATCTACGAGGCGCTGTTTATCGGCCTGCGCAAGCTCGGCTATACGGTCGGCGAGATGCAGATCGGCACATACCCGACCATTCACCTCAGCCTCGGGCAAGGTGACGCCGACTTCACGGCCGTGCACTGGGACGGTCTGCACCTCGCCTACTACAACAAGTCCGGCGGCGATGACGCGCTTGTCCGCTTGGGCCCCATGTATACCAACGCGGGCCAGGGCTACTACATCGACAAGGCAAGCGCCGATAAGTTCAAGATCACCAATATCGCGCAAATGGACGACCCGGCCATTCGAAAGGTCTTTGATACCGACGGCGACGGCAAGGCGAACCTCACGGGCTGCAACCCGGGCTGGGGCTGCGAGCGCGTCATCGAGCACCAGTTGGACGCATATAAAATGCGCGACAAGATCAACCACGACAAAGGCCAGTATTTTGCGCTGATGGCCGACACCATCACCCGCTACAAGGAGGGCAAGCCGATCTTCTATTATACTTGGGCGCCCAACTGGATCGGCGCGGTGTTGCGCCCCGGCCAGGATGTCGCCCAGCTCAACGTCCCCTTCACCGCACTTCCCGGTGAGCGCTCGGTCGACACCAAACAGGCGGACGGGTCCAATCCCGGTTTCGTCGCCAACAACAACTTCGTGCTTTGCAACAAAGAGTTCGCCGAAAAGAACCCGGTGGCGGCGAAGTTTTTCTCGCTGTTCCGTTTTCCGTTGGGTGAGCTGTCCGCGGCCATGCTGCGCATGAACGACGAGGGCAAGGAACCGGCGAAGCTGATCGAAATCGCTTCCGATTGGGTCAAAGCCAACCAAGCCAAGGTCGACGGCTGGGTGGCAGAGGCCGCAAAAGCCGCAAAGTAAACGAGCCGACTTCCGGCGCTGGGACGCGGGCAATCGCCGCATCCCAGCGTCAACGTCGCCCCCATATCCCGCATCGCCGCGTGCAAAGCGCCGCGTGTACCTAGGAAGACCGCGATGACGTTCGGTTCATCGAAGCGAAAAACCCGAATCCTGCCAGATCGCGCCGAGCCGAACGGCTGGTATGAAACACTCGAAACGCCGCCGCCGCCGGCAAAGGCCGTCGCTGGCACCGTCGAAGCCGATTGGGCGATCGTCGGTGGCGGCGCCTGCGGCTTGGCCGTTGCGCGCCGGCTCGCCGAGTTACGCGGCCAGGACCGCATTGCTCTCATCGATGCCGACCGTATCGGTCACGGCGCATCCGGCCGCAATGCCGGTTTCATGCTCAACCACAACACCCACGGCGAGGTCAAAGACCTGCGGGTCGAGCGGCGCAATTCGCGCCTCTGTTCCGCCGGCGTCGACTATCTGCGGTCGGTCGTCCAGGAACACCAGATCCAATGCCATTGGAGCGACTGGGGCCGGCTGTACGTGGCTGTCGACCCGCACAGCGACCACCACCTGACGGAGCTTTGCGGCAATTACGACAAGCTCGATGTCCTCTATGAGCGGCTCGGCCGTGAACGAATCGCCGAGATGACCGGCACCGACTATTACATGAGCGGCATGTTCGCCCGCGGCTCGGCGCTCGTGCAACCGGCCGCCCTGATGCGCGGCCTCGCCGAAACACTGCCGGCCAACGTCGATGTGCTCGAAAATAGTCCGGTCGAAGCGATCCAGCGGCAAGGACGGATTCGCCTCACCTGCCCCGAAGGCGTCATTGAAGCGAAAAATTTGATTCTCACCACCAGCGTGTTCATCGAGGAGTTCGGTATCGGCCGGATGCGCATCGTCCCCATTGCCACCTACGGCAGCCTGACGCGCCCGCTTACCGACGACGAATTGGCGCAATTCGGCAGTGAAACGGAATTCGGCCTGTTGCCCGCCGACCCCAACGGCTCCACCGTGCGCCTGACCCGCGATCGGCGGCTGTTCATGCGAAACTCGTTTAGTTACGCACGCTCCAAGCAGATCGACGGCGAAACCCTGCGGCGATTGGCGACGGCGCACCGCGAGGCGATCCGCCGCCGTTGGCCGGCCCTCGGCGACGTTCCGTTCGTCAGCACCTGGGGCGGCATGCTGGGTTTCACCCGCAACGATGGGACGCTGTTTGGGGCAATCGACGACGGAATCTATTTGGCGATCTCTTCCGATGCCTCGCCGGTGTCGCGCGGCTCCATCGCCGGGCGGTTGTTGGCCGAGCACATTTGCGGCCAACCAAGCGAGCTTCTCGACGTCATGCTTTCGCTGCCCAAGGCCGCGCTGTTGCCTCCCGAGCCATTGCTCGGCCTGGTCGTCAATCATCGCCTGCGCAAGATCGAGCGCGAGGGCGCCAGCGAAATATGAAGGAGTAACGAAAGATGGCGGTACTGTTCGCCTGGCCGGAAGGAGACGTGGCGTTCTGGCGCCGCGAAATGGAGGCCATCCTGGGACCGCTCGATTTTCGGGTGTTTCCCGATACCGGGGATCGGGCCGATATCGAATACGTCCTGGTTTGGCGCCATCCGGAAGGCGATCTGGCAACCTACCCGAACTTGCAGGCGATCTTCTCGCTTGGCGCCGGCGTTCCCTTCGTGCTCAAGGACCCGTCGCTGCCGCAGGTTCCCGTGGTCCGCTTCGCCAACGACGAATTGAGCCGCGACATGACCCACTATGCCGTTCATTGGGTGCTGCACTTCCATCGCGATTTCTTCCGCTACCATACCCAGCAGGCCGGCAAGAATTGGAGCCGGCACGTCTATCCCGCCAACCAGGACCGGCGTATCGGCGTTCTTGGGCTAGGCGCCATCGGCTCGGTGACCGCGCAGGCCCTCGCCGGGATGGGGTTCCCCGTCATCGGCTGGAGCAACTCGCCCAAGGAAATTCCCGGCGTGACCTGCATGAACGGTATCGATTCGCTCGATCGGGTCCTGGAGCAATCGGATATCCTCGTTTCGGTGCTCCCGGCCACCGACACGCTGGCCGATCTACTCGGTGCGGAAAGGTTGCGGCGGCTGCCGCGGGGCGCGTTCGTGATCAACATGGGCCGCGGCGAGAGCATCGTCGATGGCGATCTCGTCACCTGCTTGTGCGACGGGCATCTGGCCGGCGCGGCGCTCGACGTTTTTCGCACCGAGCCGCTCCCTGCCGACGATCCCTATTGGACGCTGCCCAATGTCTATGTGACTCCGCACGCGGCGGGGCCGTCGACGAACGTATGGGCACCGCGTCTGGTGGCGGAAAACATCGCGCGAATTCGTAACGGCGAGGAGCCTTTCCCCATCGTTGACCGAACGCGCGGGTATTGAACCGATGGCGGGAGAAACGGCATGAAAATCGACAACCTCAAAACGGATTCCGGGCTTCTGTCCATCGAGTGGTCGGACGGTCGGGTCGACCGCTATCACTTTATTTGGCTGCGCGACCATTTGCCGGATGTGGCATTCTTCGACCCAAGCACCGGCGAGCGGTTGGTGGATGCGCATTCCTATCTCGGCAACACGAGGCCTGAGAGCGTTAGCCTCGACGGCAACGGCGATCTGGTCATTGCATGGCCCGGCCTCGATGAACCTACGCGCTATCCCGCGAACTGGCTCCATGCCAATGCTTATGGCGACGCCAACCTGCAAACCCGTGAGACGGTGCTGCCGCAGCCGGCGCCCTGGCCGTTCCGCGTAGCCGCCGACGTCGAGCGCCACGATTTCCACGCGGTCATGGAAAACGATCGCGCGGCATTCGATATGCTTCGCGATTTCCGCACCTACGGCTTCGCCTTCATCGAGAACGCGCCGGCGGCGCCCGGCGTGGTCGAGGCGCTTTGCAACTGGCTGGGGTACGTCCGCGACGTCGCTTTCGGCCGGGTGCGAGAAATCCGCAGCGAACCCAGCTACGACAACGTCGCATTCACTAGCCGTGACGTGAAGCCGCATATCGACGGCAGCAACTACATCTATCCCTACGAAGTGCAGTTCCTGCACTGCATCGAGAACGGCGCCGTCGGTGGCGACAGCGACATCGTTGACGGCTTCGCCGTGGCGGAGAAATTAAAGGCCGCCGATCCGTCGGCGTTCGACATCCTGACCCGCGTCAAGGTTCCCTACAAGATCGGCGCCGGCGATCACGACATTCGCCACAGCGCGCCGGTCATCGAACTCGACCGGGACGGCGCCCTCCATTTCATCCGCTTTTCCAACCAGCAGCGCCGGATCTTGTCGATCCCGTTCGACGACGTCGAACCGTTCTACGCGGCCTATGCCAAATTCAGCGAAATGATCAATTCGGCTGACAACCGAATGCATTTCCGGTTCAAGCCCGGCGAGGTGCTTATGTTTGACAACCACCGGATGTTGCACGCACGAGATGCTTTCGAGCCCGATACCGGCCGGCGGCACATGCAACTGGCTACTGCCGATATGGATATGGTCGACAGCAAGTTTCGACGATTGATGCGCGGCTTGCGCGTTAACGAAAATCTCGACGTTGCCTTGCCAGGAATTCCCGGCCGATAAGCGGGAAGCTTAAGCCATAAGCGCTCTCCTTCTGCTCCCGATTCAATCAGTACGCGCGGGCGACCTCGCATGAATAGTTCGGCAACGGGTCATGACCTGTCTATGCGGTAATCCAACTGTCATTTCCGCTTTCCGATCAGAACGCCGACATCTTTGGGAAATCTTTATGTAGGCTGCTCATGGCTAAACTCGGCTATTCAGCGAGAGCCCCTATCTTGCCTGCTCTGGCCCTGAAAGCAGACTTTGGTTGGAGCATCCCACGCCGGTTTTTTTTGGATACGAAGCCAAACCCGGATTGACGCCAGCTTTATCATCGCAAGGTAGTTGGCGGCGAGCTTCTCGAATCGCATGGCGACACGGCGAAAATGCTTGATACGGTTGAAAAAGCGCTCAACGTGATTGCGCTCTTTGTAAAGAGCCTTGGAGAAACAGTGGCGCTGCTTGCGGTTGGCCTTGTCGGGAATGTCCGGTGCCGCACCCTGGGCCTCAATCCGTCCCATGGGCGCCGACGTTAGACAGCGCCGCATCTTGCAGGAAAACGGCGTCCAGCCCGACGCCGCTGGCGAGGCTTTCGTTGCTTCACTTCCCGACCGGTTCCTCGACTTCAAAAAGAGAGGCCCAGTCGAACATATCAACCGGGCCTGGAGTTTTGCTTCAGAGGGGAAAGCATGGGGCTTCCCGTGTGACGAACCCTATCAAACGAGGAAATCAGGAGAAACCCATGACCGTCAAAGACACACCCGGTTCAGCACATGTGGGTATGCACAGTGCTTTGACGACACCCGAGCGCCCCGGCCACGTCACCACCGGCGAGGACACCGGGCAGAACCATAGCCACCAGCCCGTGGACGTGCGCCCGACCGGCTCCATGACCCGCACCGTCGCGCCGGTAAAGATCGAGGATCAGCGATGAGCGGCTAGCCCAAACAAAGACCCGACTAGGTTCGGTCGTTCCTGGCCGGATCCGAGGTTTCCAAGCGCCGCATAGTCTGGGGTGGAGCGGCGCATACTTTAATTATGGAGATCGGCCAGACGTGAGTAAAATTGTATTCAGGATCGAGGGTTCAACCGCTGCCGACGGTCAAAAAGAACCCGACCCACTGGGAAGCGGGTCGGGTCCAAGTTCATGCTCACTCTTGAGGTCTGAGTGGAATAAGCATGGGTCAGACGATAGCCGATGGCGCAAAAACCGAAAGGAGAGATGTATACAATGGTAGACGCAACTGACGCTCAGGCCGAGATCGACAAGATCGTCGGCGACAAGGACGGCCCCTATTGGGCTGCTGACGGCAGTCGCCAGCCTCAGGCCGGTACAACGTTGGGAGCAAGTCCAAGGGGTGATGGACTCTACCTAATTCTGGAGGAGAAAGCGGGGCTCAGGTCATCAGCGTTCTGTACGCTCTGCCGTCTTCCGTCCGGTGATGCACGAAGTCGTATGACCAGACATGATCGACATGCTGAGGTCGCAGTCGGATACACGATCCGTCGTTGAGCCAGAGCCGACTTCGCTTTGGCTGTTTCATGGGAACCTTCAGCCCCTCACGGCGCCACAGGCGCTCGACCCGCTTGTCGTTCAACTGCCAGCCGGCATCCCTCAGCATGGCGGCGATCCGGCGATAGCCGTAACGCCCATATTGCCGGGCCAGTTCGATCATATCCCGGACCAGACGCTCTTCATCATCGCGGGACTTTGAGACGTAGCGGTGTGTCGATCTGTGCTGCTTCAAAATCTTGCAGGCACGACGTTCCGAGATGTCGAACTTGCCCCGCACCAGATCGATGCAGCGGCGGCGCCGTGCGGGGCTCAGAAGTTTCCCTTGGCGGCCTCGGCCAATATCAGCTTGTCCAACGTCAGATCGGAGACGGCTCTGCGAAGACGCTCGTTCTCCTTCTGCAGACGCTTCAGCTCTTTGAGTTGATCCGTTCCCATGCCGCCGTATTCCTTCCGCCAGCGATAGTAGGTCTGCTCCGTAATCTGCACCTGACGGATCGCGTCAATCCGAGCCTGACCTTGCCCGACAAGCACATCAACCTGTCGTAGCTTCGAGACAATCTCTTCCGGTTTGTGTCGTTTCGTTGCCATCTGTGATCCTCCGTTTCCTATCATAGGCCGTGGACCAATTCAGTGGGGGAGGATCATCTTATTGATTTTGTGTGCTTCTCCAATTGAAGCTGATGTATTTTACGTATAAATTCAGAAAAATTATTTTTATTTATCTTTTACTTTCTTACAATTATAACAAAAATATCAGTTTTTTGGATGTTCTATAGTATATTTTTTTAATTCTCCGGAGATTTATGGCTTTATAAACTTATTTCGGCTCCATGGCATGGAGAGGCGTGCGCAGGCTGCTATGCCAGGACGAAACTGGCGGAACTTGCTCGGTCTGTTGCTCTGGGCTTAGGGTGCCAATCTGGAATCAGGGAAATTTACATCATGGTGGATTCGATTTCCGAGAATACACTTGAAGCATCGATCGGACTGCAGTTGAAGTCCATCCGGACGGCCCTCGGGATGACGATGGCGGACCTTTCGAAAGCGGCTTCCGTATCGATAGGAATGCTTTCGAAGGTTGAGAACGGGCAGATATCGCCGTCGCTTTCGACACTGCAGGCGCTTGCCAGTGCACTGAATATTCCGATCACCAGTTTGTTCCAAAAGTTCGACGTGGCCCGGGAGGCCAGTTTCGTCAAGGCCGGCGAGGGCATGGTCATTGAGAGACGCGGCACGCGATCGGGGCATATCTATCAGTTGCTCGGTGCGCCATTGCGCAACAGGGTCAAAATGGAACCCTACATGATTACACTGACTCAGGATTCCGACGTATACCCGCTATTCCAACATCCAGGCGTCGAGTTTATTTACATGTTGGAAGGGGAACTGACTTATCGCCACGCAGATAAAAATTATCGGCTTCTTTCCGGCGATAGCCTGTTTTTCGACGCGCAGGCGCCACACGGACCGTTTGAAATAATTTCTTTTCCTTGCAGATATTTATCTGCCATTGCCTCGATAGCGGAATAAGAATTTTCCCTTAAGTAAAAATTTTTTCTTTAAAATTAATTTCCTTCTGTTAGGTTGTCTCCATTGATGGATGGGAGGCAGCCACGATGTGCGGAATTGTCGGCCTTTATTTAAAATCACCGAAGTACCAAGAAGAGCTTGGTCGTCTGGTCGCGGGCATGCTGCACGAAATGCGCGAACGTGGCCCCGACAGTGCCGGTTTTGCGGTTTACGGCGAACCCGAGGCTGCACACAAACTGGTTCTGTTGTCGGTGACAGGCCAAACTGATTGGAAGCCGCTCATCACCGAGATGGGCCGTGCACTGAATCTGGATGCGGACGCCACCGAGATCAGCGATCATGTGGTCCTCAGGGTCGACGGGGATGGTCAAAAGGCCCGGCGCTGGCTGATCCAAAATGCTCCCGACATCAACGTCCTTTCCGAGGGGCATGCGCTTGAGGTTTTCAAGGGTGTCGGGGATCCCGACCGGGTCGCCGAGCGATTTGGGCTGGCGGGCTATGCGGGCACCCACGCCATTGCACATACGCGAATGGCGACGGAAAGCGCAGTTACAACCAGCGGCTCTCATCCGTTCGCTACTGGGGCGGACACTTGTTTGGTGCATAACGGGTCGCTCTCCAATCACAACCGCCTGCGCGAGAAATTGCGTACCAAAGGCGAGGGGTTTCAGACCGACAACGATTCCGAGGTCGCAGCTGGCTTTCTGTCGTGGCGGATGAGAGAGGGGGATGATCTAAATACGGCTTTGGAAAAGGCGCTCGTCGAACTTGACGGGTTCTATACATTTGCCATCGGTACGCGGGACGGCTTTGCCGTTCTCCGCGATCCAATCGCCTGCAAGCCCGCAATCGTTGCCGAAACCGACGATTGGGTTGCGATGTCGTCCGAATTTCGTGCCATCGCGACCTTGCCGGATGTGGTGAACGCTGAAATTTGGGAGCCCGCGCCGGCGGTCGTATATAGCTGGAGCCACGCGGCATGAACGATGTTATGGGCCGGAATTCCGTATTGGACATGGCGTCGCTCTCCCTGCGCGAGGTCAATCACTTGTTGAAGGCCCAGAACGCGGGAGATTTCGAAATTTTGAATTCCAATGGCGCGCATGCGCTCGCCTGCGGTCTCGAAAAGCCGGTTCATGTAAGTATCAAAGGGCACGTGGGCTATTACTGTGCCGGTATGAACCAGGCCGCCGACATTGTCGTCGAAGGAAATGCGGGAACCGGTGTCGCGGAGAACATGATGTCCGGTACGGTCCGGGTCAAAGGTGACGCGAGCCAATCGGCAGGAGCGACTGCGCACGGCGGGTTACTGGTCGTCGAGGGTGACGCATCGGCGCGGTGCGGCATTTCTCTGAAAGGCGCGGACATCGTGGTTGGCGGTTCCGTTGGACACATGTCGGCGTTCATGGCGCAAGCGGGTCGCCTCGTTGTCGTCGGTGATGCCGGCGAGGCGCTTGGTGATTCGATTTACGAGGCACGTCTCTACGTGCGCGGAAAAGTCGCGAGCCTCGGCGCTGACTGCATCGAAAAGGACATGCGCGACGAACACAAAGAGGAACTCGCCGGGCTTCTAGAGTGCGCCGGGTTCGATTTGCAAACCGATGAGTTTCGCCGGTATGGGTCCGCGCGTCAGCTCTACAACTTCAAAATCGACAATATAGATGCCTACTGAGTTTCTGCCGAGATGACTGAAAAACGAAAAGATGAGCCGCCGTCAATGACTGAGATGGATAGCATTCCGCGCACATTGCCGCGCATGTCGGCGACTTTCGATAACTATACATTATCTGAGATTCGCAGGGCCGCCGCGACAGGTTTGTATGACATTCGAGGCGGCGGTGCCAAACGTAAGGTGCCGCACTTCGATGACCTGCTATTTCTCGGTGCGTCGATATCCCGATACCCCCTGGAGGGATATCGCGAAGCCTGTAACACCGGCATCGTGCTTGGTGACCGGTTCGCTTCGAAGCCAGTCGAATTGAAAATTCCTGTCACCATCGCCGGCATGAGTTTCGGGTCTCTTTCGGCCCAGGCCAAAGAGGCGCTGGGGCGTGGAGCCAATGCGGCTGGAACGTCCACGACAACAGGCGACGGCGGCATGACACAGGAAGAGCGGGGCCACTCGAAGACCCTGGTCTATCAATACCTGCCAAGCCGATACGGAATGAATCCGAATGACCTTCGCAAGGCGGATGCCATTGAAGTCGTCGTGGGGCAAGGTGCGAAGCCAGGCGGCGGCGGAATGCTTCTCGGACAAAAGATCACCGATAGGGTCGCTGAAATGCGGACTCTGCCAAAAGGGATCGATCAACGTTCCGCTTGCCGTCATCCGGATTGGACCGGGCCCGATGATCTTGAGATCAAGATCAACGAACTGCGGGAGATCACTGACTGGGAAAAGCCCATTTACGTCAAGATCGGTGCTTCACGCCCGTATTATGACACCGCATTGGCGGTAAAATCCGGTGCCGACGTGGTGGTTCTGGATGGCATGCAAGGCGGCACGGCCGCTACCCAGGACGTGTTCATCGAGCATGCGGGGCTTCCGATCCTCGCCGCCATTCGTCCGGCCGTTGAAGCGTTGGTGGAATTGGATATGCACCGCAAGGTGCAACTGATCGTGTCCGGCGGCATCCGCAACGGCGCGGATATGGCGAAATGCCTGGCCTTGGGAGCGGACGCGGTATCCATCGGGACAGCCGCCTTGGTCGCGCTCGGCGACAATGATCCCAGATGGGAAGCCGAGTACCAGAAACTTGGAACAACGGCGGGCGCTTATGACGACTGGCACGAAGGGCGCGATCCCGCGGGTATTACCACCCAGGACGATGAGCTAGCAAAGCGCCTTGATCCGGTGGCCGCCGGACACCGGCTCGCCAATTTCTTGAAGGTGATGACATTGGAGTGTCAGACACTCGCCCGTGCCTGCGGCAAGTCCGATGTGCGCAATCTTGAACCTGAAGACCTGGTTGCCCTCACCGTAGAGGCGGCGGCCATGGCTCGTGTGCCGCTAGCCGGAACGAACTGGATTCCAGGCCAGGGCGGTTATTGATGAAATTCCAACAGGGAGCCGGCAAATGAAAAATAGCCTCTCGGAGATCGCCAAGAAAAAGGGAATTAAATATTTTCAGGTTTCTTTCGTTGATCTTTTTGGCGTCATGCGGGCGAAGCTGGTGCCGGCTGCTGCCATCAGACCCATGCAAGAGGACGGAGCGGGGTTTGCCGGGTTTGCCACCTGGCTGGATATGACGCCGGCGGACAGCGATATGTTCGCGATCCCCGATCCCGAAAGCTTGATCCAACTCCCCTGGAACCCCGACGTGGCATGGCTTGCGGCAGACCTGTGGATGGATGGCAAGCCGGTCGAGCATGCGCCCCGAAATACCCTGAAGCGCGTATTGGCCGCCAGTGAGAAAAGCGGGTACCGATTCAAGCACGGCGTCGAGTGCGAATATTTCCTGATCTCTCCCGACGGCGGCACGATTTTTGACGACAAGGACAGGCAAGCCAAGCCGTGCTACGATATTTCGGCGCTGATGCGCCACTATGAGGTCATCCGCGATATCTGTGATGCCATGCTGGCTCTTGGATGGCAGCCCTACCAAAATGATCATGAAGACGCCAATGGTCAGTTCGAGATGAACTGGGAGTATGACGATACGCTGGTGACAGCGGACCGCCACGCGTTCTTCAAATACATGGTGAAGTCGATCGCGGAAGCTCATGGGCTTCGAGCGACCTTCATGCCCAAGCCGTTCGCCGATCTCACGGGGAACGGGTGCCATATGCATGTCAGTGCCTGGGACCAAACCGGCAAGAAGAATCTTTTTGAAGACAAGAAGGGAGAGCTTGGGGTGTCCAAGCTCGGTTATTCTTTTCTCGGCGGCATGCTGGCACATGCACCGGCAATGTGTGCCATCACCAATCCGACGGTAAACAGCTACAAGCGAATCAACGCCCCGCGCACGACGTCCGGTGCGACTTGGTCGCCAAACACGATTACCTATGGCGGCAACAACCGAACGCATATGGTGCGGATTCCCGATGTCGGCCGGTTTGAGTTGAGACTCGCCGACGGCGCGGCCAATCCGTACCTAATGCCGGCCGCCGTGATTGCGGCGGGTCTTGACGGCATTGCCAATGGAACCGACCCGGGCCGGCGGCTGGATATCGATATGTACGCAGAGGGGCACAAGGTGCGAGGCGCCAAATCTCTCCCGCTCAACCTTCTGGACGCGGTTCGCGCCCTGGAAAAAAGCAAGGTGCTGGCTGATGCGCTTGGCGGTGAGACGGTGAGTGCCTTTGCCAAACTGAAATATGGCGAATGGAACGAATTCAAGCGCCATTTGAGCAGTTGGGAGCGCGAATTCACTCTCGATTGCTGAATCCGTCGTTCTTGGAAAAAGAATTTCCGACTGTTCGCAGCAGGAGACAACGATATCAGATAAAATAATTTCGTATAAATAAAATAATTAGAAAATATTTCTATAAATATATCTAAATTTTATCGAATAAAAATTTTTTTTGTCAAGATAATGACTAATATATTTTAAAGAATCGCCTAAATATGACTTAATTATAGAGAAAAAGGAAAGGAAGGACAACGCCATGAAGAGGTTTTCCACAATTGTCACATTCGGCGCTTCGCTGTTCGCCGTGACAATGTTTTCATCCGCGTCATCGGCCAAGGAGACTCTGAAGCTCCTCTATCCTTGGACCAGTGTGATGATCAACAGCGGTATCGTCGATTCCATCGCAGAGAACATTAAAAAATTCTCGGATGGTGAACTCGAGGCCAAGATTTTTGATCGATCAGTCGTCCCGACCTTCAAGCAAATGCAGCCCGTGGCAGCTGGCGCGTTCGACATCAACTATACGAGCCCGGCTTTCCATACGGGGGCGACGTCGGTCGGAATCCTCGGGAATACCTTCAAGGTAGACCCGGCTCTGGTGAGAAGTTCCGGTGTGTTCGATCTGATCGACAAGCACTACCAGAAGACCGTCGGCGTCAAGTTGCTGGGATACGCGCTCACCCCGGGGTATCAAATCATTCTGAAAAAGCCGGTGGGGCCGGACGGCGGATTGGCTGGCCTCAAAATCCGGGGCAATCCGGGTTACGCGCCGATGATCACCGGTCTTGGCGGCACCGTCGTTACGTTGACGGCAGCAGAGATTTATACCGGGTTGCAAAAGAATTTGATTGATGGCGCCGCGTGGGTTCTGCACTCGTTGACGTCGCGCAAGTTCTACGAAGTCGTCAAATACATGGCCCGCCCGACCTTCGGCTCAAGCACGCAAGTCTTGGTCATGAACATGGCCAAATACAACAAGCTCAGTCCCAAAATGAAGGACGCCATGGCAAAGGTTGGGATGGCCTTCGAACTGGCAGCCAACAAGATCGTTTCCGACGAGGTCGACAAGAACACCAAGGGCATGCTCGACAAAGGTGTGAAATTCACCCAGTTCGGTCCGAAGTATTCCGGCAGGATCGAAGAAATCTATGCCACGGGAATTTGGCAGAAGGCGATCGACAAGCATGGTGCGGAAGCTCAAGCCATTGTCGATCTTGCCAAAGAAAAAGGCCTGGTGCTGAAGTAATCCAGGTTTGAGCCTGCTGTGCTCCTAGCCAGATGGGACCGGGCGTTTTTGAACTCAAAAGGATGCCCGGTCCTTTTCTTCAGCAATGCAATTTCGGGAGAATGAGTTGCGACTACTATTGAGGGGCCTGGATTTCGTGACGGATGCCATGGCAAAGCTTGCCGCGTTGCTGCTAGGCGTCGTTGTCGTTCTTTTTTGGATCGAGGTTGGCACGCGTTACTTGCTGGTGCAGCCGACCAATGTCTCCACTTCAATCCCGAAATATCTGGTCATGGTTGCGATCATGTCGATCCTGCCGTGGCTTACGAGGGAAGGCCACCACGTCGCAATGACATTTATATACGAGCACACGCCGAAACGATTTTCGAGGATGATCGGGGTCGTGATCGCGATGCTATCGTCAATGGTCTGTCTGTTGTCCGCGTGGATGGGAAGTACGGAAACCTATCGCCACATTGTTCAGTCAATCACCACTGACGACGAGGTCATCTTCCCCATGTGGTGGGCATCCATTTTCGTCGTCTACGGCTTTCTTGGAGCCGCGCTCCACTTCCTGCGCCAAGCCCTGACCGGCGCTGTCGTACAACGATCGGACGTTTAAGCAATGGGCCTCCCTTGGTACGAAACTCTTTCGGTCGGTTTCGGCTTGCTGATCCTGATGACGTTCTCGGGATTGCCGTTGTTTGCCGGTTTCTTGATTTTGAACGCGCTCGGTGTGTTTGTGTTCTTCGGCACGTCGGCCTTCGGCATGTATATCAACTCCATGGTCGCGACCCTGAGCAGTCCGGCGCTTGTCGGCGTGCCGCTTTTTCTGTTGATGGGAGAGTTTCTCTTTCGCTCCAACGCGATCGACGAACTTTACGGTGCCCTCGATACTCTTGTCGGCAAGATTCGTATTCGGCTCTATGCCATCGGTGTTTCGCTGGCAACGGTTCTCGGGACGATGTCGGGCTCGGCGATGGCGGACGCCGCTATTCTCGCCCGGACCTTGTTCCCCGGCATGGTGGAGCGTGGCTACGACCGAAAGCTGTCCGCCGGGATCATCATGTCTGGCGCGACGTTGGCGCCGATCATTCCGCCGAGCATCTTGGCCATTATCCTTGCCACCCTGGCCGAGGTTTCTATCGCCGAATTGCTCGTCTCCGGGCTTTTCCCGGGATTTCTGATGGCGACGATGCTCATCGGATATGTGGCCCTGCGGGTGTATTTCGATCCCTCCAAAGCCCCGCCGATCGATGAGAACCTGCCGAACCGGTCGCTAACCGACCGCTCGCTGGCGATCCTCCGGATATTGCCGTTCGGCGGTGTGATTTTCATGGTTATCGGGTTCATCCTGCTCGGTGTGGCCAGTCCGACGGAATCCGCTGCATGTGGCGTTCTGGCGACGATCCTGGTGGCCGTCTATTTGCGATCGTTCTCCCTTAAGATGATCTGGGAAGGCCTGTTCTCGGCCATTCGTACGACCGGTGTCATTTTCGTCATCCTCATGAGCGCAAATCTGTTCGGACAATTGCTGGCTTTTACCGGCGCACCAGAAGCTTTGGTTCGGGTTGTCGAGGACATGAATGTGCCGCCGGGTGCGATTTTCGCCATGTTGATGCTGATCTCATTTTTCGCCTGTATGTTTCTGGGCCAGACAGAGTTCATGCTCATCTCGGTGCCAGTCTTCGCACCCATCGTCCGCGCCATTGGTTTCGATGAAATCTGGTTCTGGATGCTCTACCTGATCACCATCACCATCGGCGGAATGACGCCACCATTCGGCATGACCATGTTCGTGTTTAAGGCGGCGTCGAATATGTCGATGACCGATGTCTACAACTCCACCTATCCCTTCGTGTTGGTGCTGATGCTTGCTGTGACGGTCATGTACTTCTTTCCGGCGATCGTGACCTTCCTGCCAAGCCTGATCCGCTACTGAATGAACGGTAATCAATAAAAAAAACACGGTATCCCGCATCTGTTAAGTCCCCATGAGGAAAGCCATGCCAAACCCATCGAACACAGAAGCCCACTCGCATTACGCCATCAAAAGCCGATTTGAAAGCGGTGACGACACGCCGCGAGACTATTTGGAACGCTGCATTGCCGTCATCGAAGCGCGCGAGCCCGAGGTCGGTGCGTTTGTGAGGACCAACTTCAGTGCGGCGCGCGCGGCGGCCGATGCATCCGGTGTGCGATGGAAGGCGGGCACGCCCTTGTCCAGCATTGATGGCATCCCCATGGGCATCAAGGATGTCATGGAAACCGCCGATATGGGTACGGAACAGGGCTCGCCGCTGTTCGCCGGATGGAAGGGCGGGCGCGACAGCGCCGCCGTATCGGCTTTGCGCGAAGCGGGGGCGGTCATCTTGGGAAAAACCGTAACCACGGAGTTTGCCGGGCTGCCGCCGGCCGCGACCCGCAATCCGATTGATCCCGAGCGGACCCCGGGTGGCTCCAGTACGGGTTCGGCAGCCAGTGTCGGCGCGGGAATGGTGCCGGCGGCGCTCGGGAGCCAGGTGATCGGGTCGATCCTACGGCCCGCGAGCTTTTGCGGCTGCTTCGGTTACAAGGCAAGTTTTGGTGGCATTAACCGGGGTGGTGTTTTCGATCACTTCAGTCAAAGTTCCATCGGCGTGCTGGCGACAAGTCTGGAAGATGCTTGGTGCGTGACGCGTGAAATTACCGAACGATGCGGGGGTGACGCCGGTTATATCGGGGTCGTCGGGCCAATGCATCCGCCGGAGGCAAGAAAGCCCAACAGGGTTGCGTTTCTCGAAATGGGCGGCTGGGAGAAAGCCTCACCGGTGGCGAAGCAAGCATTCAATGATGCGCGGGAACATTTGGCCAAGTTCGGCGTTTCGATGGAAGACCGTACGTCTAGCCCGCATATCGATACTGTCGAGAACGCCGTCGCCGACGCCTTGAAATTGTCATTGACCATCAATGCATGGGAAAGCCGATGGCCGTTCAACACCTACGCCCGCGACATAGATCGCGCCGGCATGAGCGAGATCGCGCAGAACCGCCTGAAACTCGCCGAAAGCCTGAGCCAGGAGGACTACCGCCGGCTAATCGCAGGCCGTGCCCAGGCGCGGAGGCTTTATGCGGGCCTGGCGGAGGAATTCGACCTTTGCATTTCGTTGGCTGCGGCCGGCGCGGCGCCGAAGGGGCTCGAGTCGACAGGCGACCCGGCGTTTGCCGTGCCCAGCTCTTATCTTAGCGCGCCGGCGATTTCCTTGCCCCTGCTTGAAGCCGAGGACGGTATGCCTCTCGGGTTGCAGGTGATGGGTTTTGTCGATCAGGACGCGGCCCTTTTCGCGGCGTCGCGGGAGATTACGGCAATTTTCCAAGGGTAAATCATACGTGTCCGCACGAAATGCATGAGATGGGATAGACATGAAACCGCATAAGACTTCAATGAACTTTCGTGAGCTCCTGGTCGAGTTGGAGCGCCTTGGGCAATTGCGCAAGGTGACGAAACCGGTAGATATCCGGCATATCGCAACGTTGGTGGACCAGTCCGACACGGCACTGCTCTTTACCAACGTCAAAGGCTATGACATGCCGGTGGTTTCCGGCGTGATGAATAGCCGCGAGCGGTTGGCGACGGCGATGGGCTGTGATTTCGCCGATATCGAAGCCTTGCTCCGACGGGGTCTGGACCGGCCGATCGAGCCCGAGGGCGTTTCCGCAGAAGGACTGCATGAGGTCGTTCAGGTCGGTGACGAGGTCGATCTTTTTAATTTGCCGGTGCCAATTTTCGGTACGCTCGATGGCGGGCCGATGATTACCGCCGGCGTAATCCTGGCCTATGATGAGGAGATTGGATTTAACGCGGGCGTTTACCGCCTGTTGGTCAAAGACAAGAACACCACGGGTATCGACATTGTCACGCCGAACAACTTGCGGAAATTTGCCGAGAAGGCGTATGCCCGTGGCGAGCCTCTGCCGATATCAATCAATATCGGCACCCACCCGGCGGAATTGATTGCCAGCACCTTCAAGGCGGCGCCGGGTGTGAATGAAATGGCCCTGGCCGGCGGAATCCGGGGACAGGCTGTGAAACTGGCACAGTGCGGAACGATCGATCTGCCGTTCGTCGCCGATGCAGAAATTGTTCTCGAAGCCGAAATTCTGCCGACAGGCTGGACCAAGCCCGAAGGGCGGTTCGGGGAATTCACCCGGCTCATGGGCGGCCTCCACTGGAATCCCCATGTCCGCGTCAAGGCCGTCCGAATTCGCCCCAATGCGACTTACTATGCCCTCCACATGCCGTGGGAAAACATTTGGCCGAGCGGTCCGATCTATGAATCCGCGGTGCGGCGAGCGATGCATGAGGCGGGCGTTCAGGTCAAGGCGGTCAACGTAACACCTGGGGGGTGCTGCCACTGGCATACCATTGCCTCGATCAAGCCGCTTCCTGGAGACGGCAAGAATGCGATCATGGCGATTTTGTCCGTTGCCGACATGAAGCACGCGGTTATCGTTGATGACGATATCGATGTCTTCGATGGTGTCGACGTGGAATGGGCGATCGCGACCCGAGTTCAAGCCGACAAGGATGTGATCATTATTCCCGGCGCGCGCTCCAAGCCGCTCGACCCGAGCTTGCCGCCGACACCGGGACGAATTCCGACGACTGCGAAAATGGGCATCGACGCAACAATACCTGTCGATGTGCCACGCGAACGCTATGAGCGGATCGTGTATGGGTTTGCCGATACGGTAAGATTGCAGGAAGTCCTCGGCGAAGGCCCTGCCAAGAATCCGGCTCCGGTCATATCCGATCAGCAGGTCGCCGATCTGGCTGAAGAGGTGCGGGCCGTCATCGCCGAAACACCGAAATATTTTTTCGAACTGTCGCAAGACTTCGAAGATCGGGGCGTGCCGGCCCTGTCGCGGGCCATCGGCATGCTGCACGAGACGGAAGTCTTGTGGCAGGACAAGCTCGGCCGTTTCTGCCTTGTTGGATCGGCGTTCGCCGCTGAATTGAGTTAGTGCGCGGCTTCTGTCCGGCGGAAGAGGTCGGACGGTGCCGAAGTGTTCACCAAAATGAACGTATGGAAACCCGCGAAATGCCCAAAAAGACGATTAAACCTGATACCGTGGCGGAGGCCTACTTCGCACTTTTAGCCGATCGCGGCGTCGATTATTTTTTCGGAAATGCCGGGACCGATTTTGCGTCGATCATCGAGGCCCTTTCTAAGGGGCAAATGGGCGAGGTCGAGACACCTATTCCGGTGACGGTTCCCCATGAGAATGTGGCCGTGTCGATGGCACATGGATACTACCTGGTCACCGGCAGGCCACAGGTGGTGATGCTTCACGTCAGTGTTGGCACGGCGAACGGCATCTGCGGCATCATGAACGCATCGCGAGAGCGGGTGCCGATGCTGTTTACGGCCGGCCGCACGCCAATCAATGAAGAAGACGTGCCTGGCGGGCGCAATATTTATATCCATTGGGGCCAGGAAATGTATGACCAGGCCGGCATGCTGCGCGAATTTGTCAAATGGGACTACGAACTGCGCAACGCCGTTCAGTTGGAAACCGTGGTTGACCGTGCGCTTAGCATGTCGATGACCGAACCGCGCGGACCGGTCTATCTGACGCTGCCGCGCGAAGTGTTGGCAGAAGAGCCGGGAACCTTCAGCTTCGAATCTCCGTCGCGGGTTCGACCCGCCGCACCGCCGGCCCCCGACGCAGCTGCCATATCTCAGGCCGCGCGTTGGATCGCCGATGCCAAGATGCCGATGATCATCACCTCTTCATACGGCAAATGTGCGGACGATGTCGCGGTTTTGGAAACCTTTGCCAACGACCATGCAATTCCGGTTATTTCCTATCGGTCGCGATATTTGGCCTTGCCGGCCGACCACCCCATGCACATGGGCTTCGACCTCGTCGGTTCGTTCGCCGAGGCGGATGTCGTGATCGTTCTTGAATCCGATGTCCCCTGGATTCCCAGCAATCACAAACTCAATCCCAATGCCAAGGTCATTCACATTGGCATCGACCCTCACTTCGCGCGCTATCCGATCCGTGGGTTCCAATGCGACCTGGCAATCGTGTCGGACGCGGCCGCGGCGATTAGGGCCCTGACAGAGACATTGGAAGGTATGTCGGGTGTCAACGCCGGCCCGGAGAAACAAAGACGGGCGAAGGTATCGGAAATTCAGGAGCAGGCTCAAGCCGCGCGACAGGCAGCGGTCGAAAGCGCCGCCAGCGCATCGACGATTGAGCTTCCCTGGGTTGCTCATTGCCTTGGCGAGGTTATGGGTGAGGACGATATCTTGGTGAATGAAAGCCAGCTCCCCATTGCATTTCTCGGCGTTCGCAAGGCCGGTACCTATTTCGGCAACAGTCCCGCGGGCGGGCTGGGATGGTGTTGCGGGGCGGCCCTTGGGATCAAGCTCGGCGCGCGTGATCGGCGGGTATTCTCTGTGGTCGGGGATGGCGGCTATATGTTCGGGAATCCAACGCCGACGCATTTCGTTGGAGCTTCCATGGACCTGCCGGTATGCACCTTGATTCTCAATAACCGGATGTGGGGCTCGGTTCGAAAGGCGACCCTAGGCATGCACCCGAACGGCGCGGCCGCCCGCCTGAACAGGGCACCGCTTACGGCCATTGAGCCCTCGCCGAGCTATGAGCGTATCGTCGAGGCTTCCGGCGGCTATGGCGAATGCGTGACCGCGCCCGATGAATTGCCGGCGGCCTTGGAGCGGGCCTTGAAGGCCATCGACGTGGAGAAACGCCAGGCTGTTCTGAACATAGTCATGGCCTATGACGATGCCCAGGCGCTCGCGGACATCCGTCGCTAACCATGACCAACGCTGCGGAAAGCCTGTCATCATGGATTTTTTGAAATACGAAGCTCCTTCCGGCATTACCGAAGCGATTGCGCTATTGTCGGAAAATCCCGGCAAGGCCAAGGTCTTTGCCGGCGGCACGGATGTCCTGGTGCAAATGCACATGGATCGAATGGAAGCCGGCGTTCTTGTGGACCTTAAGCGAATTGTGGAACTGAAGCAGATCCACGTGTCGGACGATGGGATACGCTTCGGTGCCGCGATGAGTTGTGCCTCGTTGATGAAGCATGGCGAGCTTGGCGCGCGATGGGCTGGTGTTGTCGATGGAATAAAATTGATCGGGTCGCATCAGGTCAAGGGCCGGGCGAGCGTTGGCGGCAATCTTTGCAACGCATCGCCGGCGGCGGACAGTATCCCGGGAATGATTGCCGTCGGGGCAAAGGCGAGCATCATCGGCCCCGGTGGCCGGCGCGAACTTCCCGTCGAAGACGTGGTCGTGAGTCCCGGAAAGACAGTGCTTCGAGAGGGCGAGTTTATCGAATCCTTCTTTCTTCCCCGCCCGGCGCCTAGCACCGCCAGCGCCTATCAGCGTTTCACGCCGCGCACCGAAATGGATATCGCCGTGGTCGGGGTCGGTATCAGTCTTTCGCTTGATGACGACGGTTTTTGCTCCGACGCGAAGGTCGCCCTGGGCGCGGTCGCCGAACGGCCCATTGTCGCCGCGCAAGCAGGCGACGCCTTGATCGGCAGCCGCTTGGACACGGCCGCGATGGACGATATGCGGCATGCGGTCATGGCAGCGTGCCGGCCGATCGATGACAAACGGGGCACCAGGGAATTCCGGATCAAGGTTGCCGGCGTGCTGGCGCGCCGCGTTGCCGATATCGCCCTGCAACGAGCCAGGACTATAAGGTGATGATTGAGATGGCGAAATATCACGTATCGGCGACGGTCAATGGTGACGCGGTTGAATTTCTGTGCCGGGCGGAACAGACGCTGCTGGATGTCCTGCGCGATGAACTTCATCTGACCGGCACGAAAGAGGGGTGCGGTACGGGCGATTGCGGGGCCTGCAGCGTGACGTTGGACGGCGAACTGGTATGTTCTTGCCTGGTACTCGGCGCGGAAGTCGGTGGGATGGCAATCGAAACCATTGAAGGCATGGCGGATGGCGATCGGCTGCATCCCTTGCAAAGGAAATTCGTCGAGCACGTGGCGCTGCAGTGCGGGATATGCACGCCGGGTATCTTGATTGCGGCACGCAGCCTGCTGGAGGCCAATCCGGACCCTACCGTCGAGGAAGTGCGCGATGGGCTGGCCGGCAATCTGTGTCGTTGCACGGGATATCATAAAGTGGTCGAAGCCGTATTGGATGCGGCCCGGGAAATGAGGGGGGCTTGACGCCGTGGGACGCAAACCATCGCCTTTCGGCACATCGTTCACGTACGAAAACAAGCAATTGAAGGTGGTCGGCGGAAATCCGGCCGACCGGCCGGACGCCGTGGAAAAGGTAACGGGCCGGACACGTTACGCGGCGGATTTTTCCCTGCCCGGGCAATTGATCGGCAAGGTGCTAAGAAGCCCGCATGCGCATGCGCGGATACTAGCCATCGACACCACCGAGGCCGAGAAGCTGCCGGGCGTGAAGGCGGTACTGGTTGGCAGCGAGTTCCCAGAAATAGAATCGCAAGTCGCCGCCGCCGGCGAACTGGATATCAATTTTCGTGACCTGACCCGGAATATGATGGCGCGCGAGAAGGTTTTCTATGACGGTCATCCGCTGGCAGCCGTCGCGGCGACGAATGAGGTGGTCGCCAAGGAGGCATTGAAACGAATCAAGGTCGAATACGAGGTGCTGGCGCATGTCATTGATGTGGTCGAGGCAATGCGGCCCGATGCGCCGCTGCTGCACGAGACCCAGTTTACCGTTGGCATGGACCCGAAACCCGACCGGCCGTCCAATATCGCTTCTCGGATGGAAAGTCGATTGGGTGATGTGGACAAGGGCTTCGCGCAAGCGGATTTGATCGTCGAGCGGGAATTCAATACCAAACCCGTACACCAAGGTTATATCGAACCACATGCTTGCGTGGCCCAATTTGCCGATGGCGGGGTTGTGGAGGTCTGGACCGGAACCCAGGGCCATTTCGTGTTTCGCCAGCAAATCGCGAAACTGCTGGCAATGGACGTGGCCAAGATAACTGTGACTCCAGCGGAACTCGGTGGTGGGTTCGGCGGCAAGTCGACAGTCTATCTTGAGCCGATCGCGATTATGCTGTCGAAAAAATCCGGCCGGCCGGTGAAAATGGTCATGGATCGTGACGAAGTGTTTCGCGCGACCGGGCCGACATCGGGTACCAATACCAAAGTCAAGATCGGTGTCAGCAAGACCGGCAAGATCACAGCCGCCCAAGCCGAATTGAATTACCAATCGGGCGCCTTTGCGGGTTCTTCACTGCCGTTGGCGACGATTACCGTGTTCACCCGGTATGATATCGAGAATGTCCACGTTGTTGGCCATGACGTGACCACCAATCGACCGAAGGTCGCTGCCTACCGGGCACCGGGGGCGCCGATGATTGCTTTCGGCGTCGAATCCGTGATGGATGAAATCGCCGAGGCGTTGAACATCGATCCCTTGGAATTTCGGCTCATCAATGCAGCCAAGAAAGGTACGAAAACTCATTTCGGCGCGACCTTGGACGCCATCGGGTTCGTCGAAACCTTAAAGGCGGCAAAAGCGAGCGAACATCTGGAACAACCACTTGGCCCGAATCAGGGCCGCGGCGTCGCTTCTGGATTTTGGTTCACCATTGGGAATGAGACTTCAGCCACTCTCAATATCGGTGAGGATGGCACGGCGACACTGTTATATGGAATTGTCGATGTCGCCGGGGGCGCGCGGGCGGCGTTCAGCCAGGTCGTCGCGGAAGAACTTGGAATTCCACTCGAGAAAGTGCGCGCCATACAGGGCAACACCTCGGCTCTTGGGTTCAATTTCATTACTGCCGGCAGTCGTGGCACGGCAGCGGGGACCATGGCGGCGGTCAAGGCCTCGCGTGACGCAATCGCGCGTATGTGCGAAGTGGCCGCGCGGATTTGGGAGGTCGGTGTCGATGAGGTGGTTTGGGACGATGGCCACGCCCGGCCGGCAAGCACGAACGTTGGCGATTTTGAACCCTTGTCCGTTGCCGATATCGCCGGGCGGGCCGGCTTTCTTGGCGGTACCATCGCCGGTCATGCGGAAATCAATGTGGTCGGTGGCGGTCCCGGGTTCGGCACCCATCTGGTCGATGTTGAGGTCGATCCCGAGACAGGCGCGGTGAAAGTCTTGCGCTATTCGATATTTCAAGACGCCGGAAAGGCGGTGTTCCCTGAATACGTCAAAGCGCAGTTCCAAGGCGGTGCGGTCCAGGGCATCGGCATGGCGCTCAATGAAGAGTATGTTTATGACGACAACGGGGTTCTCAGCAATCCGGGATTCTTGGACTACCGCGTTCCCGTGGCGTCCGATGTGCCGTTTATTGACACGCAAATCATCGAAGTTCCGAGCCCGAATCATCCTTACGGTGTTCGCGGTGTGGGCGAGGTGCCGATCATTCCCCCACTGGCTGCCATTTCCAATGCGATTTATCATGCGACTGGTGTGCGGATGCGCGATCATCCCATGTCGCCACCAAAAGTCCTGGCAGCAATTCAGGCATTGAGCCCAAGCGAAGCCGCCGAGTAAAAGGTGCGGCCCCGTCGTCATTTGGGTTTGACGCCGAATTGAGTTGAAACGGTGTTCGAGAATAAAAAGGGCCTCGCTTCGATATTGAAGTGAGGCCCTTTTCTTGCAGTCCACTCGAAAGACAAGGCAACCGCCGGTGAATATATCAGCCGGCAATTGGCACGTAGGTGCCGCGCCCGACGGCGACCAGCGCGCCGTCCTCGTTGGAGACGTCGATATCGACAACGCAGGCCGAACGCCCGCGCCGGCGCACCCGCGCGACGCCGATCACCGCGTCGCCGACGGCCGGCTTCAGGTAGTCGATACGCAGGTTCATGGTCGGCACGCCGCCGCCGACCATCATGCCGATGGCGAAATCGCCGACGATGTCGATGAAGGCGGCGAGCGGACCACCGTGGAACTGCTTTGTGCCGGGCCGGCGTTCCATGGTCGGGCCCTGCGGCATGCGGATGGTGATTTCCTGGTTGTCGTAGTCGAGGGTCTGGATTTCCAGGTTCAACGACGAGATGAAGGGCGAGCGATCGAAGATCGCCTGCATGGCCGCCTTGTCCAGGCGTTCGGGTTCCTGTTTTTCGTTCATCAACCTGTTCTCCCTCTACGGTTTGACGATGACCTTGCCGAAGACCTCGCGGTCCTCGATCAGGCGGAAGGCCTCGTTGACCTCTTCCAGCGGCAGCTCCTTATCGACGATGGGGTTCAGTTCGCCCTTGGCGACCATATCCACCAATCCTTCCAGTTCCGGCCGCAACCAGCCGTTGGCGCCAAGCACCTGCAATTCGAACGACCAGATGTAACGAAGGTCCTCCACCGGATCGAAGCCCGCCGTGGCGCCGCAGGTCAGCACCTTGCCGCCGCGCTGCAGGCACTTGAGGCCGTTAACCCAGGTGTCGCCGCCGGTGAAGTTAACGACCACGTTCACACCGTTTTCCCACCGGCGCCGATGGGGTTTTTCATAGGTGGCCCAAACCCATTTGTGGAACTCCTGCTCCGTATAGTTGACGCCGTAGTCGGCGCCAATATCCGCGAGCTTATCGAGCTTTTCCTGGGATGAGGCGCAGGCGATGACCTCGCAGCCGCGCGCCTTGGCCAGCATCACCGCGCCGGTTCCGACACCGCCCGACGCGCCCAGGATCAGCACCCGGTTGCCGGCCTCGATGTTGCCGATGGTGTACATCATCCGGTACGCCGTGCCGTAGGCGACCGGCAGGCAGGCGGCCTGTTCGAAGGTAACGTTATCGGGCAACGCCACCAGGTGGTGCGTCGGCACCTTGGTGTATTCGGCGAGGCCGCCGTGCCACATCTCGCCCATCAGGCCACCGCCGCCGACCCGGTCGACCGGATCGCAGAGCACCCGCTGGCCGACCTTCCAGTCGGTGACGTCGGAACCGACCTCGACGATCTCGCCGGCGAAATCGAGACCCATGATGCAGGGCATCGGCACCTTGATGCCGGGCATGCCGCGCCGGGTGAAGATGTCATGGTAGTTCAGCGACGTGGCGCCGATCTTCAAGATCACGTCTTCCGGGCCCGGTGTCGGGTCGGGGAAATTCGTCTCGATGCCGATGGAACCGGGTCCGCCGTGCTCGTGAATGACTGCTGCTTTCATGGGTGTCGTTTCCTTTCCTGGTTTGAATGTTAGCCGGTCTTGACGCCCGGCGATTGCTCCCAAATCTGTCGCGCCCGCGCCTCCAACCCGTTTCGGTCGACTTTGCCCGGTCCCGCCAGCGGCAGGTCGTCCAGCAAAATCACCATGCGCGGATGGCGGAACGCCGGGCCGTTGTCGAGCGCGTGTTGCTTGACCTCTTGTTCGCTCAGGCTCTCGCCCGCCACCGGCACCACGAAGGCGACCGGCTTCATGCCCTTGATCTCGTCCGGCACCGGCACCACGCAGGCCATCTCGATCTTGGGATGCGCCACCAGCGTTGCCTCGACCTCGGCTGGGTAGATGTTCTCGCCGCCGCAGTTGAACATGTCGTCGACGCGGCCGACGAAGAAATAGGCGCCGGTCTCCGCGTCACGGCGAAAGACATCGCCGGACTTGTAGTATCCGTCCGCTGAGAAAGCTTCTTTGGTTTTTTCCGGCAGATTTAAATAGCCCGGGGTCAAGGCAGGAGTGTTGATCCAAAGATTGCCTTGATCAGATTCGTTGCCGTCGGTGTCGATGAGTTTCAATTGAACACCTGGTGCGGGCCAGCCTACGGATATCGGTGGTGGTGCCTTGTCGGGGCGTGGGCTGAATGCGACCGGTCCGGCCTCGGTCGAGCCATAGCCGTTCATGATCGAGGCTTCCGGGAACGCCGTCTGCACCCGCTCCCACAGCTTCGGCGACACCGGCGCCGAGCCCATGCGCACCACCTTCACCGATGAAAGGTCGGCGTTCCGCGTCAACTCCGGGTCCGAGAAGCACATGGCCAGCATGGTCGGTACCGAGGTGATCCAGGTGCATTGGAAGCGCTCGATGGCGTGGACGTAGCGCTCGGCGGTGAATTCCGGCAGCAACACGACGGTCGCACCGATGCCGAAGGCGAACAGCGATACGCAGAGCGCGTTCATGTGATAGAGCGGCGCCGCCACCAGAAGCCGGTGAAAATCGCTATCGGGTGAGCGTTCGACCCGGAAGTTGTGCGCCCAGAGATGTCCCGCGTGGGTCAGCGGCACGCCCTTGGGCCGGCCGGTGGAGCCCGACGTATAGAGCACCATGGCGATGCCATCCGGGCCCGGGTCGGCGGTCTCGAACGGGCCGGCATCAAGTATCGCCCGATAGCCGTCAGGCCCGGCGTCGTCGAAATCGAAGATCGGAAGTTCGGCATGAATGCTTTTCCGGCGATTCGCATCGCAAAAAACAGCCTGCACGGACGAGTCTTCGAGGATGAATTGAATAGTCTGATCGGGGAAGCGGAAGTTGATCGGCACGGCGACCATGCCCGCGCGTAAGATACCTAAAAAAGCGACCAAAAACTCATGCCTGTTCGCCGAAAGAATTGCAATTGAAGCGCCCCGGCGGAATTTCCTGGCGCGGAGGCCGCGCGCACAGGCGTTGACCGCTTCATCCAAATCCGAATAGTTGATTTGCACCGGATCTGTCCAATTGGAGGTGTCGATCAGCGCGGGCTTTGCCGGAGAGGCGCCGACGTTCAATATCTCTCCCAGGTTCGACGAATTCCGCACGTCTAAGCCTTTATCGAAATCTTCGATGCAAGCCGCGAACGAATTGCAAGATGCCGCGCGGAAAGCTTCGTCGGTCGGCAAAGTTGCCGGGAGTAGCTATCGCGGAAGCTATCGGCGATGGAGCAATCGACTGAGGGTTGATGAAAAACTTTAATCATTAAGGCAGCTTTCCTCTGGCCGAATTCGGAAGTGAATTGGTGAGAAAAGACGATACCTTTGTTGCCGTGAAATTTAATACTTAAATTTCAAAGAAATGCCTAAAATATAGAATTAAAAACTAATACAATTCAGAAAGGTGAAAATATTTTTTACGGTTGTGATGAGAAATTCAGCGACAAACCGAGAATCCCCTTAGCTGCGGAGAGGGAAGGTCCCGCTGCCGCGGCATTCGGAGGAGGTTGCCGCGATGCCGCGTTGAAGGCGTCATGACTGTTCTTTCCAGCGCTTCACGACGCCGAGATCGAGATCGAAAAGGTCCAAAATGCGACCGACCGAGTGGTTGATGATATCGTCAAGGGATTTGGGACGATTGTAAAACGCCGGCACAACCGGAGCGATGACGGCACCGATCTCGGAAAGTTGCGTCATTGTCCGCAAATGCCCAGTATGAAGCGGCGTTTCGCGAATGCCTAAAACCAATCGGCGCTTTTCCTTTAGCGCCACATCGGCGGCGCGGGTCAGCAATGAGCTGGTCACGCCAGAGGCGATCTCGCCCATGGTACGAATTGAGCACGGCAGAATAAGCATGCCAGCCGTGCGGAAAGATCCGGAAGAGATCGAGGCCCCGACGTCTCCGACCGTATGTGTGACGTCGGCGAGTTCACGCACGTCTTTGGACCGTATTTCCAATTCATAACTCATGGTCAGTTCCGCCGATTTGGACATGACCAGATGTGTCTCAACGGAAGATTCGCGCAGAATCTCAAGCGCGCGGACACCGTAAATCACTCCTGATGCACCGGAAATTCCAATAATCAAACGCTGAGGTCTGTCGCTGGCCATATCATTTTCCTCCCCTGGATTTCACTGTTAGTTCGTAAATCAGTTTGTCGAGCAGGTCAGGTGGGAACTCGTTGTCGAGCAGCTTGGCGTAAGCCATGAGGTTTAGCGCGGCAGCTTTCTCAATATCCGGTTCAGCGTTAACCGGAAGACGTTCCAGTATCGCATAAAGTGCTTCTTGCTGAAGGAATTCCGATTCGAGTTCTATGCCCTTGACCCGGCCCCGCAGGCGTTCCGAACGCTCGAAATCTATCGTCTCGCTAACTTCCGTCTTCAGCCACCGTCGAACGTTGCGAAGCGGCCGGACGACATGCTCCCTCCAGGGCGCCATCTCGTTATCGATGAGTTGGATTGCGTCGTTTGGCAGGGCCTCTCCAAAGGAGGCGCGCCAAAGCAGGAACAGTACGATGTTGACATCGGCTCCGCAGCGATCCTGAAGAGCAAGGCAGGGGGCTGACGTTTGATCGCTGTAAAATGCGATGGAAAACATCCAGAACGGAGAGCCAGTATCAATAGTCATTGGAGTGCCGGCCAACTTAGTGCGTCACGGCCTTGCTGCGGTCGTCCGCAATAAACGCGCCTGCTTTGAGGTTTGGGGATCCCGATGCCGCCGTTTTTTCTACCCTCGCCGGCAGACGGAGCCTGGCGAGCCATGTGCTGTACGAACACGTCTCACCTGGTTGGGGGCAGAGGTAAGGATGTTGTGCATTTGATCTCTTCCATTGCGAAACTGGATGAGACATCGCTCAGTGGAATGGCGGCAATCAGCCTCTTGTAGAATTGGTCATAAGCCGCGATGTCGGAAACCACGACTTTCATTAGGTAGTCCACGTCGCCGCTCATGCGGTGGAATTCGACGACTTCCGGAAAGCCGTTCACCACGCGGGCGAACGAGTCCAGCCAGCTTTGCGTGTGTTCGCGAGTTCGCACAGCGACAAACACCGTTGTGCCAAGGCCAAGCGCGTCTCGGTCCAGAAGCGCGACACGGCTTTTGATCACACCGGCTTTCTCCAGGTTTCGAATGCGTCGCCAGCACGGGGTTGGAGAAAGCCCTATGCGTTCAGCAATCTCCGCCACCGATTGACTCGCATCCCGCTGTAGACAGGTAAGGATTTTATAATCGAAATCATCCATAAAAATATTTTTTAATAAAACCCAATGATAAACAAATCTGAACCATTAATATGTAGAAAATGAGACTAAAAAACAAGAAAATTTTTCAAAATTGAGGCTATCTTACGCCAATCCAAAACAGATGAGCGTGAAAGACCTATAATCCGATGATATCTCGACTTATGACGGAACACCCAGAAAGCGTTGGTGAAACTTACTTCCAACACATGTGCGCGGCGCTGGGGTTTGCCTGGCATCTGCTGGTAGCGGTTGTTGCCTGTGTCATTCATGCATTTTTGCCATTTGCGTTTGTTTCAACTGCAAGTGGGAGGATTGGGTTTCTACATCGGCGGATGGTCACGCACCGTGAACGCCATTTGGATTGAGGAATGTCCCGTAGTCGATCGTTTCGGCATTCGTATCAGAACGATCAGATGGTTTTGTAGATCGGGAAAAGTTGGAAAAAATTATTCCAAAATGTTTTGTTCGAAAGGGAAATTGAAAAAAAATATCAAGGCGATGTGTTAATATTTATCGCGTCATTCAGAAAATAGTTGAACTGTTGAAAATCGCTATGAAAGAATTTTTCTATTTTGACAATGCGGCGACGTCTTGGCCCAAGCCCGAGCGGGTTTACAGATTTATGGACGAGTTTTATCGCAGCCACGGAGTCAATCCTGGGCGAACCGGTTTCCAATTGGCGGCTGAAGCCGAGGTCATGATTTTTGAAACGCGGCGCCTCTTGGCTGATTTCTTCGGATTCGGCGGCGATCCAAATCGTGTCGTCTTTTCGCTCAACGCCACGGATTCTCTTAATTCAGCGTTGAAGGGACTGGTGGGGCCCGGCGATCACATGATCATTACACGAACCGAGCACAATTCGGTGCTCCGTCCAGCCAACCATTTGGAGCGAGATGACGGGGTTTCCGTCACTCGCATCGAGCGTGATGCGGGCGGTTTCGTTGATCCGTCGGACATCCGGCGTGCGATAACACCGGACACAAAGGCCGTTGTCGTCAATCATGCCTCGAACGTTCTTGGGTCGCTGCAGGACATCGAAGCGATTGGCGCGGCGGTCCAAGACACGGATGCGGTGCTGGTCCTGGACAGTTGTCAGACCGCCGGGGTGATCCCCGTTGAAATGGATGCATGGGGGGTCGATGTTCTCGTGTTTACGGGACACAAGGGACTGTTCGGACCCATGGGAATCGGCGGAATGATCGTCCGCGAGGGTGTGGACATCGCGCCGGCACGGGTGGGCGGTACAGGCGTTGACTCGATCACGCCGTTCCAGCCCGATGGCTATCCCCATCGTCTCGAGGCGGGCACACTCCCGCTGCCTGGCATTGCCGGTCTGAATGCCGCGCAGCATTGGTTCGCGGAAATCGGGCGTGACCAGTTGGGCCTGAAGGTTACTGACGAGAGTGCCCACAAGGTATTGGTCAGGGCCGCCATGAACCATATTCACGCCACGGAACTTTCGCATACGGCAAAAATTTTCGATCTTTGCAGCCAACTCGACAATGTCCGGATTTACGGCCCAAAAGAGAACGCATCCCGGGTCGCGACTCTGTCCATCAACATCGGCAACCTGCCGCCGGACCAGGTCGCGTCGATGTTGGACGCGGACTACGGTATTTGCGTTCGGCCCGGTTTGCACTGTGCGCCGTTGATCCATGAAGATGAAAACACGATAGCGCGAAAAGGAACTGTTCGCTTTTCGCCCGGCTTTTTTACCGACGATGAGGATATGGAGCAGGTCGGTGAGGCGATTGTCAGTATCAGCGATTATGCGGGAAGAAAATAGTAAGAGTGCGTTATAACTGCGTGAAGATTTTTCTATCTACAAATCGTTTTCATCGAACCTGGACAACGCTGGGCGTTTGGTCTTGAGCGGAGTTTTGTTTTTGAGGCAGTCGAAATGGCAGTGTCAGTGACGTGCCCCCCTAGAATCTCCTCGATTTGAAGTTAGTCTGTTCCTTGATGAAGGAGACAGACGATGAAGAGATCACGTTTCAGCGAAGAGCAGATTATCGGCATTTTGAAGGAGCATCAGGCCGGGTTTTCGGCCACTGATCTGTGCCGCAAGCACGGCATCAGCGATGCCACGTTTTATAAAAGGCGCTCGAAGTACGGCGGCATGGAGGTATCCAACGCCAAGAAGCTGCGGGCTTTGGAGGCGGAGAACGTCAAGCTGAAGAAGCTTCTCGCGGAATCGATGATGGACGTCTCGACGCTGAAAGAGATGCTCGGAAAAAACTTCTGAAGCCCGGTTCGAGGAGGAAAGCCGTGGACTGGGCCATGATGGAAAAGGGTTATTCGCAGCGGCGGGCCTGCGGGTTGGCGCGGATCAATCCGCGCGTCTACCGCTACAAGTCGAGCCGTTCCGATGATGACGAGCTACGCCAGCGTTTGCGTGAACTGGCGTCGGAGCGCCGGCGCTTCGGCTATCGGCGTCTGCATATCCTGCTGAAGCGGGAGGGCATCGAGGTGAACCGAAAGAAGGTCTACCGGCTTTACCGCGAGGAGGGCCTGACGGTGCGCAAACGGGGCGGGCGCAAGCGGGCCTTGGGCACACGGTCACCGATGGCGATCCCACAGGGGCCGAACCAACGGTGGTCCCTGGACTTCGTCTCGGACAGCCTGAGCGATGGACGCCGCTTCCGGGTTCTCTGCGTCATTGACAACTTCAGCCGGGAATCCATGGCCACCGTTGTTGATAACTCGATCTCCGGCATCCGTGTCGCTCGGGAACTGGACGCCATCGCCGAGCGTCGTGGCTATCCCTGCATGGTTGTCTCGGACAACGGCACGGAACTGACTGAGCTACTCCCCGATCATTGGACAGATTTCGGCATAATTTAAGCTACTCTCTGGGCCTGCTGATCGGGTTGATGTTCAATACTCTGCCAATAGACCACGGCTGGCGGCTGACCGCCAAGGGCGGAGTGCGGCCTTTCGGTGTTGTAAAAGGTACGCCATTATTCGATCAGCACTTGGCCCTCTCTGAGCTTGGATGCCTGCGTCTAGAAGTTGCCTTGGTTCCTAAAAGTGACCCCCTATAAAAGGGTTATCACTTTCGTCGTCAGAAGTCTGACTAGACAGCGCTCGACTTTTTCGCCTATAAGGGTGTCGCTGCGCGCGGCGACACATCGCCGCGCCCTGAAGTCAAAAATTCAGGGCAGCTTGGTTTTCAACACCTTTTGGAGGTGTACGAGCCAGCTGCCTTTTTTGATGGCCCACCTCCGAATGAGTTGGTCCCCCCAGGGGCCGAGTACATAGGAGGCAGTAGTGTCATCATTCACCTTCAAAAAGAAGAAATCAATCGATAAACCCTTACCTGAGGGTATCGCCGACCTTGACCCCAAGGTCCTACGGGTATTGATCGACGCTCTCAAACCCAATCCCAAGAACGCGCGGACTCACAATCGCAAACAAAAGCGCGCGATGGCTGCGTCGCTTCGCAAGTTCGGCTATATCAACCCTATTCTCGTCGACGCCAGCAACACGATAATTGCCGGGCATTGCCGGTGGGAAGCGCTGAAAGAGCTCGGCGTCAGCGAAGTCCCGGTCCTGGTACTGGAACACCTGACTGATGACGAGATCCGCGCATACGCCATTGCCGACAACCAACTGCCGGCGCTGGCGAGCTGGGATAAGGAAATCCTGGCAACGGAACTGCACTACCTCGTCGAACTCGGTTTCGACGTCGATGTCACCGGGTTTGAAGCACCGGAGATCGACTTCCTGATCGAGAGCCAGCTCACGGGCCCGGGATCGAGCCTCGCGGACGCGGTGCCGGACGTCGACGAAGCTGCGCCAGTCGTCAGCCGTGAAGGCGATCTCTGGAAACTTGGTAAGCACCGATTGCTCTGCGGCAACGCGCTCGAGACCAGCGCCTACAAGATCCTGCTCGGCCAAAAGCGTGTGCTGATGGTGTTCACTGACATGCCCTACAACGTTTCGGTAGACGGTAATGTCTGCGGCTCTGGCGCCATCAAACATGCAGAGTTCCTGATGGCGTCCGGCGAGATGACCCGGACTGAGTTTCAGTCTTTCATCGCGAAGGCTCTCAGCAATATTCAAACTGTCTGCCGAGATGGAGCTGTCATTTTCGCCTGCATGGATTGGCGTAGCATTGACCTCCTGGTGGGCGTCGGACGTGAGGTATTCAAAGGGTTCCTCAATGTTTGCATCTGGAACAAGACCAACGCCGGCATGGGCAGCCTTTACCGCAGCCAGCATGAGATGGTTGCCGTGTTCAAAAGCGGCACCAAGCCGCACGTGAACAACGTCGAGCTCGGCAAACACGGCCGCAACCGATCTAACGTCTGGACCTATGCCGGCGTCAATTCGCTCAGGTCTGACCGGCTTGAAGAGCTTGAAATGCATCCCACCGTCAAACCGGTGGCGTTGGTCGCCGATGCAATCCGCGACTGCTCCAAACGTGGCAGCGCCATCCTGGATCCGTTCGTTGGATCCGGCACCACCATCATCGCGGCGGAGGAGACCGGGCGCGTCGCCTACGCCATGGAGCTTGATCCGAAGTACGTCGATGTCGCCATCAGGCGTTGGGAGATGGTGACTGGCGAGAGGGCGGTCCACGCCGAGAGCGGCGCCACTTTTGCTGAGATCGAACAGCAGAGGCTCGATGCCGCCGGGCATATCGAAGAGGAGGTGTGAGATGCCTGTCATATTTAAGAATAAGGCTCAGTCTGAGCAGGCCTATGCCATCGGCTACAAAAGCCCACCCAAGAGCAGCCAGTTCAAGCCCGGTCAGTCCGGTAACCCGAAAGGCCGGCCGAAAGGCGCTAAGAACCTGAAGACGGAACTTGAGGAAGAACTTGTCGAGAAGATCACGATCAAGGAGTCGGGCAAGACCAAGAACGTCTCCAAACAGCGCGCCATGATCAAGGCACTGATGGCGAAAGCCGTTCAGGGCGAGGTCAAATCAGCGACTGCACTTCTTAACATGTTCCTCAAGTTGGTTCCTGACCAAGTCGATAACCAGGCCGACGAAGATTGGACCGAGACGGATCAACAGATTCTCGAGGACTTTGCAGCAAATATCCTGCAATCCGCAGCCAACGGAGGTAAATCGAAATGACAACCCGAGAAAAGCAACTCCTTGCTGCGATCCGAAACAACTTCTACGCCTATTTGCAAAAGGCGTTTGTAACGGTGACCCATGGCGATCCGCTCATGCGGAACTGGCATCTCGAAGCCATCGCCTGGCACTTGCAGCAATGCGTAACTGGCGACTGCAAACGTCTGATCATCACCTTGCCGCCGCGCAACTTGAAATCCGTAAGCGCATCTGTGGCCTTGCCGACCTGGATCCTCGGCCTTGATCCGACGCGGAGTATCATTTGCGTTAGCTATGGTGATTCATTGGCTCGGGATTTCTCACGTGATCGCCGCAAGGTCATGGAGTCGAAATCGTACCGCCAAGCGTTCCCCGGGACACGATTCGATCCCAAGAAGAACACTGAAACCGAGATTTATACGACCAAAGGGGGGAAATGCATCGCGACGTCGATTGGCGGTTCGCTAACCGGAAAGGGCGGCAACTTCATCATTCTTGATGACCCCATGAAGGCCGACGATGCTTTTTCCGAGGCGGAGCGCGAGCGGGTGCTGAAGTTCTACCGAAACACCCTAGTATCCAGGCTCAACAACAAAACGAAGGATGTCATCATTATCGTCACGCAGCGCCTCCATGTTGACGACCTAGTTGCTAACGTTCTTGAATTGGACGACTGGACCATTCTCGATTTGCCAGCTATCGCCATAGAGCCATTTGAGGAGATCCAGATTGACGACAACCGGTGGCACGAGCGAAAGGTAGGTAGCGTGTTGCATCCGGAGCGTGAACCTCTCGCTGAGCTTGAGAAGCTCAAGAAATCACTGGGTAGCATGATCTTTTCCGCGCAATACCAGCAAAGCCCTGTGCCAGAAGGCGGGAACATGATCCGGAGTGCCTGGTTCAAGACGTATGATGGTGAACCGAAGTGCAGCCTCTTCGATGAAATCGTGCAAAGCTGGGATACGGCGGCTGAAACCGGCGATGGCAATAGCTACTCGGTATGTGTGACCTGCGGCGTCAAAAACGGAAACTTCTACATCCTGGATGTCCTGCGCGAACGCATGGGTTTTCCGGCTCTTTTGAAGACCGTTGAGAGTCATGCTGGGGCATGGGGGGCACACCGTGTGTTGGTTGAGAAGGCCAGCAGCGGCATTGCACTTGTGCAGTCGCTCAACAGCAAGCCGAGCATACCCGTCATTCCTGTAAAGCCGCTGCACGACAAGGTGACGCGCGCTGCTCAACAATCCGCCCTAGTCGAAGCCGGACGCCTTTGGTTGCCTGAAGAGGCCCCGTGGCTAGCTGAGTTCGTGAAGGAACTTCTTTCCTTTCCCCACAGCAAGTTCACCGACCAAGTAGATGCGCTGATGCAGCTACTGGAGTGGAGCCGAAACCGGACACCTCCGCGCCTTGCCTCACGGGTCACGGTGATTGGTGGCGAAGGGAGTATAACAGTTCAGGACAACTACTTTGCGCGCAACGGGGTGTCTGTGTTCAGCGATCTGTTCGATTAGGCCTGGACTTCTGCTGCGAAGGAAGCGGTACTGTGACCGTGCGGTGAGGGGCGTTTGGCCCCGGAAAACCTCCATGAACCGCCCGCCCGGCAGATGGCTTTGAGCTTCCCGGGCTCCGGGTGGTGACAGCGCCTGCATCGGGCGGGCGCAAGATCAAGGAGGAAGGGATGGTTGCCAAGACCACGAAAACCACCAAGACGGAGACCGTTCTGAAGCTGCTCACGCGGAATCAGGGCGCCACCATCGAACAGATCCAGAAGGCGACCGGATGGAAACCACACAGCGTGCGAGCGGCATTGACGGGTCTCCGCAAGAAGGATCATGACATCCGGCGTGAGAAGAACGCCAAAGGCGCCACCGTCTATACGATCGCCCGGCAATGAGCCGCAGGCATGACAGGGACCGGATCGCCGAGGGACTCTCGGCGATCCCGGACCTCTCGCGCGACGAGTTGATCGAACGCTGGGTGCAGGCCCATGGGAAACCACCGCCCAAGGGCCTCAGTCGGCGGTTGTTGGCGTACAGCGCTGCCTATCAGGTACAGGTGAAGGCATTCGGCGGCTTGAAGCCATCGACGCGGCGGAAGTTGGTGAGACACGCTGCACCTGGAAAACGGCCTGCGGCAGCCGAGAGAACGCCGCGTCAATCACATCGTCTTTCGCCGGGCACCCGACTGGTTCGCGAATGGCATGGCCAAACCCATACCGTCGAGGTGCTGCGGCATGGGTTCGCCTATGATGGTGAGCTTTACAATTCTCTGTCGGAAATCGCCCGGTTCATCACCGGCGCGCGCTGGTCCGGCCCGAGGTTCTTCGGGCTATGACTGTTCGCTGCGCCATCTACACTCGGAAGTCGACCGAGGAGGGGTTGGAGCAGGACTTCAACTCGCTCCATGCGCAACGCGAGGCCTGCGAGGCCTTCGTCAAATCCCAGAAGGGGCTTGGCTGGAAGGTATTACCGAAGCACTACGATGACGGGGGCATCTCCGGCGGTACGATGGACCGGCCGGCCTTGCAAGATCTGTTGGCCGACATCAATGCCGGCAAGGTTGATCTGGTTGTCGTCTACAAGGTCGACCGTCTCACCCGTTCGTTGATGGACTTCGCCAGGATTATCGAGACCTTCGATGCCAAGGCGGTCTCCTTCGTCTCGGTCACCCAGCAGTTCAATACCGCCAACTCCATGGGGCGTCTCACGCTCAACGTGCTGCTCTCTTTCGCCCAGTTCGAACGCGAGGTCACGGCCGAGCGCATTCGTGACAAGATCGCGGCCTCGAAGAAGAAGGGGATGTGGATGGGTGGGCCCACGCCACTGGGATATGATGTCGAAGATCGCAAGTTGGTCGTCAACGAGCCCGAAGCCGAGACGGTTCGACAAATCTTCGGTTTATATGTGGAACTCGATACCGTCCGCCGGGTGAAGGACCAACTGGACCAACTTGGTATCGTCACCAAGCGTCGGGTCCAGAAGAACGGCAAACGAACAGGTGGCAAACCCTTCTCAAGAGGAAACCTATACCAGTTGCTGTCCAACCCGATCTACATCGGGCGGATACCTCACAAGAGCGAAACCTATCCCGGTGAGCACGAAGCCATCGTTGATCAGGAAGTTTGGGAAGCCGTCCAAGGTCTGTTAGCCGGAAACGCGACAACGCGCACCCAACCATCCAATGCCAAGGGGGCATTCTTGCTGACCGGTAAAATCCACGATGAAAGCGGCGATCCACTCTACCAGTCGCAAGCTCACAAGAGCGGAAAACGCTACTGCTATTACATCTCCGGCCATTTGATGCATGGCGCGCACGAGAACAATGAGGGATGGCGCGTGCCCGCGACGACTATGGAAGACGTGGTGATGGCGCCTTTGTTGGCGATGCTTCGGAACCAGTCACAACTCATAGACAATCTGCATCTGGGAACCGCCGCCGTCCCCACGTTAAATAAGTTAGAAACGCAGGCCGCGAATGTCGCCCAAAGCCTCGAAGTGGGGAAACCGGATAAAAAGCGAAATATCCTGCAAGCCATTGTTCAACGCGTAGATCTGCGGCCGGAATCGATCCTGCTGACCCTCGATAGATGCACGTTGGCCGAAACCCTCGGCATGCCTCGCCCCAATGATGTAGAGCCAATTTCCTTATATGTGCCCGTCCGTCTGCAACGACGTGGGGTGGAGGCCAAACTGATCATCGACGGCCCAAACGCGGTGACGCGGAATCTGGATAAAGACCTATGCCACCTGATTGCCCGAGCGCATGCGTGGTTCGGCCAATTGGCTTCTGGAGAAGCATCAACGGTCCGGGAAATCGCAAAGCGAGAGGGAACAAACGAGCACGAGATCACGCGGGTTCTCCACCTCGCGTTCCTGTCGCCTCGGATTGTCGAAGATATCCTCGACGGGCGGCAGGCGGATACCCTTAGCGTCTACCGGCTGAGACGTCTCTCCTCGATACCATTCCATTGGCAAGAGCAGGCCGAATTGCTCGGAAACCTTCGATAAAATAGCCCAAAATCCGCCGAAAACCGGCACAGTCTGGCTGTCGAAAATCGTCTACAGAGACTTTGCGCGGAATCTGGCAGTTTAGTCTCTGTTGCTGTGTCTCTGTCGAGCGTCGAGCGCGCCAAAGCCCCCGGAACCGCGGGCTTTGAGGCCGATTGCAGTCTGGCGGTGGTTTCGTATCAGAAAGATTGGTGGGCCCGGCAGGACTCGAACCTGCAACCAGACCGTTATGAGCGGCCGGCTCTAACCAATTGAGCTACGGGCCCCGCGTCGCCAGGGCGTGCGGCGCATGCGACGTTTGATAGCAGCTTCGCCGGGAACGGAAAAGCGCGCTGCGCCGCCGTCACGACGCGGTGGCGGCTTGCGATTGGCCGCCACTGGGTTCGGTGCCGGTCGGGCCGATGACCCGGTTGCGGCCGGCCTGCTTGGCGGCATAGAGATTGTTGTCGGCGCGGTTGATGGTGCTCAGGATGTCCGGGTCTTCCGGGTCCGCCGAGGCGACGCCCAGGCTGGCGGAGAAATTGAGCACGCCGCCGGGATGCGCGACCGGGATTTCGGTGAGCGCGGCGCGAATCTTTTCGGCCACCAGCATGGCGTTTTCGATCGACGTCTCGGGCAGGATGATGGCGAACTCCTCGCCGCCCATGCGGCCGAGCACGTCGGGGCGGCGCAGGTTCTCCAGGCAGGTGCGGGTCAGCGCCCGGATCACCTCGTCGCCGACGGCGTGGCCGTAGGTGTCGTTGACGGCCTTGAAGCGGTCGATGTCGAGCATGATGACGCTCAAGTCCGCGTCGTAGCGCCGGTAGCGTTCCAGTTCCGCCTCGCCGAGGGTGAGGAAACTGCGCCGATTGTGGCAGCCGGTGAGGGGATCGGTGCGGGCGAGGTCGATCAGTTCCTGGGTCTGGCGCGATAGTTTGCGCAACAGCGGCACGAAAATGGCCAGCGCGATGACCGCCAGGGCCGCCAGGATGCCGCCGGCGATGATCGCCACGGCGATGCGCAGGGTATCGAGTTCGGCCGCCAGGGCCGGCTCCTGTTCGCCCGATTGCGTGCCCTGCAGGGACGTGCCGATCGACGCCACCAAACCGTCGGCGACGAGGTAGCCGGCAACCACCAGCCCGGCGATCACGCCGAGGCTGAGGATGAAGATGATCGCGTAAGTCCTGACGAAATTTTTCGTCGCCAAGGCGCTCGTATCCAAGACGAAATCCCCCCTCTGCAGCCATGATACCTGGCCGAACGTCCAGTACCAAAGGAAATATTAGGCCGGGAGAGCCCGCCGGGTGGTGTCAGTAGTTGAGGAAGCTCCGGAGCTTGCGCGAGCGCGACGGGTGCTTGAGCTTCCGGAGCGCCTTGGCTTCGATCTGGCGGATGCGCTCGCGCGTCACGGAGAACTGCTGGCCGACCTCTTCCAGGGTGTGGTCGGTGTTCATGCCGATGCCGAAGCGCATGCGCAGCACGCGTTCCTCGCGCGCCGTGAGTGAGGCCAGCACGCGCGTCGTGGTCTCGCGCAGGTTGGCCTGGATGGCCGCGTCCAAGGGCTGCACGGCATTCTTGTCCTCGATGAAATCGCCGAGATGCGAATCCTCCTCGTCGCCGATCGGCGTTTCGAGGCTGATCGGCTCCTTGGCGATCTTCAGCACCTTGCGCACCTTGTCCAAGGGCATGGAGAGCTTGTTGGAGAGCTCTTCCGGGGTCGGCTCGCGGCCGATCTCATGCAGCATCTGGCGCGACGTGCGGACCAGCTTGTTGATGGTCTCGATCATGTGCACCGGGATGCGGATGGTGCGCGCCTGGTCGGCGATGGAACGCGTGATCGCCTGGCGGATCCACCAGGTGGCGTAGGTGGAGAACTTGTAGCCGCGGCGGTACTCGAACTTGTCGACGGCCTTCATCAGCCCGATGTTGCCTTCCTGGATCAGGTCCAGGAACTGCAGGCCGCGGTTGGTGTACTTCTTGGCGATGGAGATGACCAGCCGCAGGTTGGCCTCGATCATTTCCTTCTTCGCCTTGGTCGCCTCGCGCTCGCCCTTCTGCACGGTGCCGACGATGCGGCGGAACTCGGTGATCGGCAGGCCCGCCTCCTGCGACACATCGCCGATGGAGGTGCGGATGTCCTTGATTTCGTCCTTGTAGCGCTCGGCGAAACGTTCCCAGGCCTTGGTCTTCTTGCCGACGCGCCGAAGCCAGCCGGGGTCGAGCTCGTGGCCGCGGTATTCCTCGAGGAAGTCCTCGCGTTTGACCCGCGAGCCGGTGGCCAGGCGCAGAAGCTTGCCTTCCAGGCCGAGCAGGTGGCGGTTGAGGTTGTAGAGCTGCTCGACCAGTTGCTCGATGCGCAGGTTGTTCAAGTGCACCTTGTCCATCAGCTCGATCAGTTCCTGGCGCAGCTTGTTGTAGCGCTTCTCCTGCGCCGGTTTGATCTCCTCGCCCGCCTGCATGGCCTCCAGGCGGGTGAGTTGCAGCTTGTGCAGCTTCTTGTAGGTCTTGTTGATCTGTTCGAAGGTCTCGACCACTTCGGGCTTCAGCTTGGCTTCCAGCGCCGCCAGGGACAGATTGGCTTCGGCCTCGTCCTCGTCGTCGTCGCCGTCGTCGCCGGCCTCGGCGGTTTCGTCGTCGGCTTTCTTGGCCTCGCCCTTGGCGGCGGGTTCGCCCTTCGCCGGTTCGTCCGCGTTTTCGGCGGTGTTGCCGCCATCGGTGCCGTCGCCGTCCTCGCCGTCCTCGTTCATGTTGGCCTGGCCGGGGCCGCCGCCGTGGGTGGCTTCCAGGTCGATGATGTCGCGCAGCAGGATTTCCTCGTTCACCAGCGCGTCGTGCCAGCGCACGAGGGCGCGGATGGTGAGCGGGCTCTCGCAGATGCCGCCGATCATCATTTCGCGGCCGGCCTCGATGCGCTTGGCGATGGCGATCTCGCCCTCGCGCGACAAAAGCTCGACCGAGCCCATCTCGCGCAGGTACATGCGCACCGGATCATCGGTGCGGCCGAGATCGGACTCGTCGACGTTGCCGGTCGCCTTGGTCGGCTCGGCATCGGAAATTTCCTGGGCGTTGGCGGCTTCCTCGGCTTCCTCGTTCTCGATGACGTTGATGCCCATCTCGGAAAGCTGGGACATGGTGTCTTCGATCTGTTCGGAGGAGACCTGGTCCGGCGGCAGCGCGGTGTTGAGGTCGTCGTAGGTGACGAAACCCTGTTCCTTGCCTTTGGCGATCATCTTCTTGACCGCCGCGCCGAGCGTGTCGATCAGGGGAGCGTCGCCGCCTTCTTCCTGACCGGTCTGCGCCTGTGCCGTTGCTGCTGCTTTCGCCAATGTCTCAACCCCTAGTCAATATCCGAAACGTCGATATCCGAAACGTTAAAATCCGAACCCGGACAATGTGTCAAATCCCCGCCAGCGCTTCTTCTTCTTCCGCCGCGAGTTCCAGTTTTTGCTGGATCAGCCGCTGGACGTGGCGGGATGCCTCTTCCGACGGACTTTCCCGACTGATGCGCTTTGCTTCTTCGATTTCGATCGCCAAGTCCTCATTGCGGATGATCCGCCATGATTCCCGCCAGCCGGAGAGAACCAGGTCGCGGTTCGCGTTCGGCCGTGCAAAAAAGTAATGCCCGCTGTCATCCGGGTCCAAAACGCGGCTCAGAATACCCGCAAAACCACTCTGGTTAAGGTGGGTAATCAAGCCCGCTGAATCAAGGCCTGGATTTTCAGCCAGCGTGTTTAAGACCTGTTGGCGGAGATTGTCAAGTTCCGCGGCGGAAAACGCTATGGTTCCAAGGGCTTCGCTCATCTCGTCGAAATATTCCGGATGGTTGATCAGCGCCGCCAACAGACCCGTGCGGCGAAGCTCGCTGCCGTCCAGCCGGCGTTCCGCCTCGCGGCTGGAAACGTGGATGTTGGCACCGATGCCGCGCCCGCCGCCCGAGCCGCCACGGCCGCGCCCGCCGCGCCCGCGGCCCTGCCAGCCGCGCTCCTCGCCGCCCGGCCACAGGCGTTCGCCGAACAGGCGCGAGAAATGCGCGCGCACGGTGGCGTCCTGGATGCGCCGGGTCTGATCCTTCAAGCGCGCCTCCAGCCCGGCGCGGGCTTCCGGCTGCGAGGGCATGCGCCCGCCGGTCTCCATGCGCCACAAGACTTCCGACAGGGGCTCCGCCGCGTCCAGCACCGCGCGCATGGCCTCCGCCCCGCCCGCCGCGACCAGGTCGTCCGGGTCCTGGCCGTCGGGCAGCGTCGCGAAGCGGAGCCCGTATCCCGGTTTCAGGAACGGCAGCGCGCGTTCGGCGGCCTTGGCCGCGGCGCGCGCGCCGGCGGCGTCGCCGTCGAAGCAGAGCACCGGCTCGCGCACGATCTTCCACAACAATTGAATCTGGTCTTCCGTCAGCGCCGTGCCGAGCGGCGCCACCGCGCCCTGAAAGCCCGCCTGCGCCAGCGCGATGACGTCCATGTAACCTTCGGTGACGATCAGCGTCTCGTCCTTGCGCGCCGACGGCGTCGCCAGGTGCAGGCCATAGAGCGTCCAGCGTTTCTGGAACAATTGCGTCTCCGGCGAGTTCAGGTACTTGGGCTCGCCCGGCCCCAGGATGCGCCCGCCGAAGCCCGTCACCCGCCCGCGCCGGTCCGAGATCGGGAACATCACCCGGCCGCGGAAGCGGTCGTAGCTGTCGCGCGCCGGCCCGCCGCCGTCGCCCTCTGGGCGGATCACCAGCCCGGCGCCGACCATCAAGTCCTCCTCGACGCCCTCGCGCGCCAAGGCCGCCTTCAGCCGCCCGCGCCCGTCCGGGGCGAAGCCCAGGCGGAAGCGCTTGATGGTGGCGTCCGAGAGGCCCCGGCTTTTCAGGTATTCGAGCCCCGGCTTCCCCTCCGGCATCCGGAGCATGCGCTCGAATTCCACCGCCGCCAGCTCGGTCACGTCGAGCAGCGTCTGGCGCTTTTTCTGCTGCTCGCGCTCTTCCGGGCTGTCGCGCGGCACTTCCATGCCGGCCTCTTGGGCGAGCTTCTCGACCGCTTCGGGGAAGTTCAGTCCCTCCGTCTCCATGACGAAGTCGAAAACCGAGCCGTGCGCCTGGCAGCCGAAGCAGTGGTAAAAGCCCTTTTCCTCGTTGACGGTGAACGACGGCGTCTTTTCCTTGTGGAACGGGCACAGCCCCTGGTGCTCGCGGCCCTTGCGCTGCAGCTTGACGCGCCGGCCGATGACGTCGACGAGGCCCACGCGGGTGCGCAATTCGTCCAGGAATTGATCGGAAAAGGCCATGCGCAAATGTACTCCGGCGCGGATTCCCGCGCGAATTCGACAATTTAGGTTCGCTGTAACCTCAAGAAAACCGCGAGTTTTGCACCCAGTTCATCGGTTTTCCACAGGGCGGTGTGGGTAAAAACCCGGGCGAATCGCTCAGCCGAGCTTTTCCTTCACCAACGCGCTCGCCTTGCCGAAGTCCATGCGGCCCGGGAAGCGCTCCTTCAAGGCCCCCATGACCTTGCCCATGTCCTTGAGCGTGGCGGCTTCGAGTTCGGCGAGGACGCCGTCGACGGCCTGCGAAACCTCGTCGGCGGACATCTGCTTGGGCAGGAAGCGCTCGATGATGGCGATCTCGCCGGCTTCGCGCTCGGCCAGTTCCATGCGTCCGCCCTTCTTGTAGGCGTCGATGCTGTCGCGCCGCTGCTTGATCATGGACTGCAACAGCCCGAGGATTTCCTCGTCGGCGATGCCGTCGGTGTTGCCCTTGGAGCGCGCCGCGATGTCGCGGTCCTTGAGGGCGGCCTGGATCAGCCTGAGCGTCGAAGTGGCCAGGCCGTCTTTCTCTTTCATGGCGGATTTGAGGGCGTCGTTGAGCTCTGTCCGCATGGGGCTCCTTCCCGCACGTTGGCGTTTCCGGGGCGTTTCCGGGGCTTTCCGGGGGCGTCTCCGGTCGTTCGATTCCCGGATATTTCGCTGGAAAGGCGGAGCCTAACCCATTCCGCTCATAAACGCAACTGGCGAAGGGTTTTTAAGTCTTTGATTTAAAAGGATTTTTAGAATCAATGGAGTCTTGACCGAAAGCGCTTGATGGCTTAGACATCCGCAACTCTCGGAAATCAATTCTGACGCCCAAGGTTTTCCGCATCCATGAATGACGAGCAGAAACCCACGCCCACCCAGGGGAGCCATCCCCAGGAGGGCGCTTTTTCCGGCGCGCGCCCCGTCGATGCCGATGCCGCCTTGGTATTGGCATCGGGCGAGGTGTTCTGGGGCCGGGGGGCCGGCGCCGCCGGCGACGCGGTCGGCGAGGTCTGTTTCAACACCTCGCTCACCGGCTACCAGGAGATCCTCACCGATCCCAGTTACGCCGGGCAGTTGATCACCTTCACCTTCCCGCATATCGGCAATGTCGGTGCCAATCCCGAAGATTTAGAAACCACAACCCCGGCCTCCCGGGGTTGTATTTTAAGGGAATCCATCACCGACCCGGCCAACTGGCGCGCCGCGCAGCACTTGGACGCCTGGCTCAAGTCCTACGGCCTGCCGGCGATCACCGATGTCGATACCCGGCGCCTGACGCGCCTGATCCGCGACGGCGGGGCGCCCATCGGCACCCTGGTCTATGCGCCGGGCGGTGAGCCCGACATCGAGGCCGCCAAGGCCAAGGCGCAAGCCTGGCCGGGTCTCGAGGGCATGGACCTGGCGCGCGAGGTCACCTGCGCCCAGACCTACACCTGGGACGAGACCGAATGGCATCTGGGCGAAGGCTTCGGCAGGCAGGAGAGCCCCAAATACCACGTGGTCGCCGTCGATTTCGGCGCCAAGCGCAACATCCTGCGCTGCCTCGCCTCCGCCGGCTGTAAGGTCACGGTGGTGCCGGCGACGGCGACCGCCGACGAAATTCTCGCGATGAAGCCCGACGGCGTCTTTCTGTCGAACGGCCCCGGCGACCCGGCGGCGACCGGTGTCTACGCGGTGCCGATGGTGCAGGGGATCATCCAATCGGGCCTGCCTTTGTTCGGCATCTGCCTCGGCCACCAGATCTTGTCGCTGGCCCTGGGTGCCAAGACCAAGAAGATGCACATGGGCCACCGGGGCGGCAACCAGCCGGTCAAGGACCTCGTTACGGGCAAGGTCGAGATCACCAGCCAGAACCACGGCTTCGTCGTCGACCCGGCGACCTTCCCGGCGGGCGTCGTCGAAAGCCATGTGTCGCTGTTCGACGGCTCCAACGAGGGGCTGCGCGTCGAAGGGAAGCCGGTGTTTTCCGTCCAATACCACCCGGAAGCCTCACCCGGCCCGCAAGACAGCCACTACCTATTCCAGCGGTTTGTGGATTTGATGGGGGGGTGATGGATGGGCCATTGTTATTCTTGGTCTAGCATTCGAACCGTTGACGGTTTTCACACCCCCACCCTAACCCTCCCCCATCGAGGGGGAGGGGATTCAGGCGGGGTGGTTGCGACAGCGCCCCTTCCCCCCTTGTGGGGGAAGGTTGGGATGGGGGGTATGGCATGGGCGAGACGGCTGCCAGGCGGTTGCGCAAGAACCCCACCGAGGTCGAGAAGCGGCTATGGTCGCGGCTGCGGGGCAAGCAGTTGGACGGGTTCCGGTTTCGGCGGCAATCGCCCATTGGTCCCTATGTGGTCGACTTCGTCTGTCCAGCGGCGAAGCTGGTGGTCGAGGTTGATGGTGGGCAGCATTCGGAAACAGCCGATGCCGAGCGCGCCGGCTGGTTGGAAAGTAACGGCTATCGCGTGATTCGGTTTTGGAACAATGATGTGTTGGAGAATATGGACGGGGTGATCGAGGAAATCGTAAGGGTATTGCGCGCGCGGTGAGGGCGGTCGCACCCCCACCCCGACCCTCCCCCATCAAGGGGGAGGGAGTAGGGGGAGCGGAAGTGCGGAATAAAGATTGAAAAATAGGGATAAATTGCTATATTGAACTGATGATGGAAGCATTGCCCGGGTGGAAGAATCGGCGGCCTTTCGAGGTCGTTTTTGAAGGGGGCATTGATTTCATTGAAGAAAATTGGGTTCGTTTCGTTATTTTTTTATGAGTGCCTAGAATTTCAGTGGTTATGGGAACAGGAGGTCCGAGATGGATGCGATGATTACCAACCTCGTCGAGCAGTTGAAGGTCATCACCGCCGAGGAGAGCGACCCGGCCGCCGTGGTCGAGCGGGTGAAGCCGCTGGCTGCCGCCATGGCCAAGGACACCAGCTGGGTTCGCCCGGAATACTACGAGGCCGACGAAGAGCAGGGCTTCGGCATTACCATCCTCAATGATGGGCCGAACCACGAATTGCTGGTCGAGGCCATCTGCTGGCTGCCGGGCCTCGGCGTGGCGCCGCACGACCACCAGACCTGGGGCGTCGTCGTCGGCATCGACGGCACCGAGGTCAACGTCGATTGGCAGCGCCACGACGACGGCTCGAAACCCGGCTACGCGGACCTTTCGACCCGGCGCGAGACGGAAGTGAAGAACGGCGACGTCTGCGCCTTCCTGCCGAACGACATCCACTCCGTGCGCAACGACGCCGACGTGCCGTCGCTGTCGCTGCACATGTACGGCATCGCGCCGGCTGCGCTGGAGCGCTCCGAGTTCGACCCGATCACCAAGGTGCAGCGGCCCTGTCCGCAGCGCAAACGCAAGCCGGCCGCCTGACCCAGAAGAGCAAGACCCAGCATGCCCAAACGCGAAGACCTGAAATCGATCCTGATCATCGGCGCCGGCCCCATCGTCATCGGCCAGGCCTGCGAGTTCGACTATTCCGGCGCCCAGGCCTGCAAGGCGCTGCGCGAGGAGGGCTTCCGGGTGATCTTGGTGAACTCCAACCCGGCCACGATCATGACCGACCCGGACATGGCCGACGCCACCTATATCGAACCGATAACGCCGGAAATGGTCGAGAAGATCATCGAACGCGAGCGCCCGGACGCGCTTTTACCGACCATGGGCGGGCAGACCGGCCTCAATACCGGTATCGCGCTGGCCGAGAACGGCGTGCTGGAGAAATACGGCGTCGAGATGATCGGCGCCGACGCCAAGGTCATCGCCAAGGCCGAGGACCGCCAGCAGTTCCGCGACGCCATGGAGAAAATCGGCCTCGATTGCCCCAAAAGCCGCGTCGTCCGCGACATGAACGAGGCGCGCGAAGCCATGGAGGAGATCGGCCTGCCGCTGATCATCCGCCCGTCGTTCACGCTGGGCGGCATCGGCGGCGGCATCGCCTACAATAAGCCGGAGTACGAGCAGATCGTGCTGGGCGGACTGGCCGCGTCGCCGACCACGGAAGTGCTGGTCGAGGAATCGGTGCTCGGCTGGAAGGAGTTCGAGATGGAGGTCGTCCGTGACAAGGCGGACAACTGCATCATCATCTGCTCCATCGAGAACGTCGATCCCATGGGCGTGCACACCGGCGACAGCATCACCGTCGCCCCGGCGCTGACGCTGACCGACAAGGAATACCAGATCATGCGCAACGCCTCGATCGCGGTGCTGCGCGAGATCGGGGTGGATACCGGCGGCTCCAACGTGCAGTTCGCGGTGAACCCGGAAACCGGGCGGCTGATCGTCATCGAGATGAACCCGCGCGTGTCGCGCTCCTCGGCGCTGGCGTCCAAGGCGACCGGCTTCCCGATCGCCAAGATCGCCGCCAAGCTGGCGGTCGGCTATACGCTGGACGAACTGGACAACGACATCACCGGCGTCACGCCGGCCTCGTTCGAGCCGACCATCGACTACGTGGTCACCAAGATCCCGCGCTTCACCTTCGAGAAGTTCCCCGATACCGACCCGCTGCTGACCACCTCGATGAAGTCGGTGGGCGAGGCCATGGCCATCGGCCGGAGCTTCGCCGAATCGATCCAGAAGGGGCTGCGCTCCATGGAGACCGGGCTGACGGGCTTCAACGAGGTCGAGATCGAGGGCGCCCTGGTGGACGGCGAATTGGACCGCGACGCCGTGCGCGCCGCCCTGGCCGAGCGCCGGCCCGAGCGCATCCGCTACATCGCCCAGGCCATGCGCCTCGGCATGCCCAATGACGATATCCAGCGCGCCTGCGGGTTCGACACCTGGTTCCTGGACCAGTTCCGCGCCATCGTCGACACCGAGGAGCGCGTCCGCAAGGAAGGCCTGCCGCAAGACCAACTCGGGCTCTTGCGGCTGAAGAAAATGGGCTTCTCCGACGAGCGCCTGGCGGAACTGACGGGCGGCAGCGCCACCCAGATCGCGCATCACCGCCGCGCCCTGGGCGTGCGCCCGGTCTACAAGCGGGTCGATACCTGCGCCGGTGAGTTCGCCAGCCAGACCAGCTACATGTATTCCTGCTACGAGGGCAACGGCTCGCGCCCGCCGGAAGACGAGGCCAAGCCCACGGCGCGCCGCAAGGTGGCGATCCTGGGCGGCGGGCCCAACCGCATCGGCCAGGGGATCGAGTTCGACTATTGCTGCGTGCACGCCGCCTTCGCGCTCCGCGAAGCCGGCCTGGAAGCGATCATGGTGAACTGCAACCCGGAAACCGTGTCCACCGACTACGACACCTCCGACCGGCTGTACTTCGAGCCCTTGACGTCGGAAGACGTGATCGAGATCCTGAAGACCGAGCAGAAGAACGGCGAGCTTCTCGGCTGCATCGTGCAGTTGGGCGGGCAGACGCCGCTGAAGCTGGCGTCCGGGCTCAATTCCGCCGGCATTCCGATCCTCGGCACCAGCCCCGACGCCATCGACCTGGCCGAGGACCGCGAGCGCTTCCAGGTGCTCTTGCAGGATTTGAAGCTGCGCCAGCCGGCCAACGGCCTGGCGCGCTCGGACGCCGAGGCCATCGTCGTCGCCGGCAAGATCGGCTACCCGCTGGTGATCCGGCCCTCCTACGTGCTGGGTGGCCGTGCCATGGAGATCGTCCACGACGAAACGGCGCTCAAGCGTTACATGACCGCGGCCGTGCACGTTTCCGGCACCAGCCCGGTGCTGCTGGACAGTTACCTGCAGGACGCCATCGAGGTCGATGTCGACGCCATCGCCGACGGTGACGAGGTGTTCGTCGCCGGCGTCATGCAGCACATCGAGGAAGCCGGCATCCACTCGGGCGATTCCGCCTGCTCGCTGCCGCCCTATTCGCTGTCCGACGAGATCGTCGCCGAGCTGGAACGCCAGGCGGTGGCGCTGGCCGAGGCGCTCCAGGTAATCGGCCTGATGAACGTGCAGTTCGCGGTCAAGGACGGCGATATCTACATCCTCGAAGTGAACCCGCGCGCCAGCCGCACGGTGCCCTTCGTCGCCAAGGCCACCGGCATCCCGGTGGCGAAGATCGCGGCCCGGGTCATGGCCGGCGAGAAGCTCAAGGATTTCAACCTCAAAAGCCGCGCCAAGCGCGCTCACATGGCGGTCAAGGAGGCGGTGTTCCCGTTCACCCGGTTCCCCGGCGTCGACACCATCCTGGGTCCCGAGATGAAGTCCACCGGCGAGGTCATGGGCCTGGACGAGGATTTCCCGCGCGCCTTCGCCAAATCGCAACTGGGCGCCGGCAACCGCCTGCCGCTGGACGGCACGGCGTTCATCTCGATCAAGGACCGCGACAAGCCCGCCGCCGCCAAATTGGCCCGGCGGCTCTCGGAGATGGGCTTCAAGCTGATCGCCACCGGCGGCACGCAGAAGTTCCTGAGCGAGCAGGGCCTCGACGTGGAGCGGGTCAACAAGGTGCTGGAAGGCCGCCCGCACTGCGAGGACGCCATCGTCAACGGCGACGTGCACTTGGTCATCAATACCACCGAGGGTGCCCAGGCCATCGCCGACAGCTATTCCATCCGCCGCGCCGCGGTGACCAACAACGTGCCGCATTTCACCACCATGACCGCCGCCTTCGCCGCCGTCGACGGCATTGCCGCGCTCACCTCCGCCGCTCTTGAAGTGGCGCCCTTGCAGGCCTATTTTGAGGGTTCCTACTGACAGGGGGGAATAAATGGACAAGTTTCCCATGACCCGCGAAGGCCTGACCGCCCTCGAAGACGAGCGGCGGCGGCTGAAGACCGAGGAACGCCCCGCCGTGATCAAGGCGATCGCGGAGGCGCGCGAGCACGGCGACCTTTCCGAGAACGCCGAGTACCATGCCGCGCGCGAACGTCAGAGTTTCATCGAGGGCCGCCTGGCGGAGCTGGAAGACATCATCAGCCGCGCCGACGTCATCGATACCTCGAAACTGAGCGGCTCGATCGTGCGCTTCGGCGCCACGGTGATGATCGCCGACGAGGACACGGACGAGGAACAGACCCTCAAGATCGTCGGCAGCCACGAGGCCGATATCGACAAGGGCCGCCTGTCGGTGACCGCGCCGCTGGCGCGCGCGCTGATCGGCAAGACCATCGGCGACAGCGTCGAGGTCAACACGCCGGGCGGCGACAAGTCCTACGAGATCTGCGACGTCCGCTTCGAGTAGGGCACCGCGCCGTCCCGCCGAACCGAAACCTTTCCATCGAAAAGGCCAAGGCCCCATGAGCGACGTGAACGACGATTGGCTATCGAAATTCCCGGGCCTTTGCGATGCCGACGGCGAATTGCGCCGCGCGCTGATGGAAAAAGGCCAGGTCATCCACGCGCCGGCCGGCACGCGGGTGTTCCAGCCGGGTACCGAGTGCGGCCAGTACCTGTTCTTGGTGGACGGCACCGTGCGCGTGCAGATGGTCGCCGAGAACGGCCGCGAGATCGTGCTCTACCGGGTTTCCGGCGGCGAGACCTGCGTCATGACCACGGCCTGTCTGTTGGCGCATGAGAACTACGGTGCCGAGGGCATGGCGGAAACCGACATCACCGCCGTGGCCATCTCCAACACCACCTTCCGCGCGCTTCTCGGCGCCTCCGAGCGGTTCCGGGATTTCGTCTTTTCCGCCTACGGCGAGCGCCTGGCGGACCTGATGGTGCTGGTCGAGGAGGTGGCGTTCCGCCGGCTCGACCTGCGGCTCGCCGACTTCCTGGTCAAGAACCAGAACGGCGGTACCATCGAAACCACCCACCAGGCGCTGGCCGTCGAACTGGGATCGGTGCGCGAAGTGGTTAGCCGGGTGTTGAAGGAGTTCGAACGCCGCGGCTGGGTCAAGCTGGCGCGCGGCCGCATCGAGGTGATGAACGACCGCGGGCTGCTCGGCTATATCGACTCGCTCGCGGTCTGAACCTGAAGAGGAAGCCCGGACATGGCGCCCAAACTGTTTTCTCCCATATCACTCAGGGGCGTCGAGTTTCCGAACCGCATCGTCGTCGCGCCCATGTGCCAATACAGCGCCGTCGACGGCCTGCCCAACGAATGGCACCGGATGCACTTGGGCCAGTACGCGGTTTCCGGCGCCGGCATGGTGTTCGCCGAAGCCACCGCCGTCGAGCCCATCGGACGCATCACGCCGGGGTGCCTCGGCCTTTGGAACGATGAGCAGGAACGGGTCTTTGCTGACATCGTCACCTTCTACGAGACCTGGGGCGACGCGGTGGTGGGGATCCAGTTGGGCCACGCCGGGCGCAAGGCCTCGACCCGCCCGCCATGGGAAGACCGGGTGCGCCTGGACCCGGACAAGGACGGCTGGCGGACCGTCGGCCCTTCGGCGCTGGCCTTCGGCGAAGACTGGTTCGAGCCGAAAGAAATGGATGCGGACGACATGGCGCGGGTCATCGAGGCCTTTCGCGCTTCCACCGTCCGCGCCGACCGAGCCGGCTTCAAGGTGTTGGAACTGCACGGCGCGCACGGCTATCTGCTGAGCCAGTTCCTGTCGCCCATCGCCAACCGGCGAACGGACGACTACGGCGGCGGGCTCGAAAACCGCATGCGGTTTCCGCTCCAGGTGTTCGATGCGGTGCGCGCGGCCTGGCCCGAGGACAAGGTGCTCGGCGTCAGGCTATCGGCCACCGATTGGGACGAGCCCGGCATCACCATCGAGGAATCGGTGGAGGTCGCGAAGGCGTTGAAGGCGCGGGGCTGCGACTTCATCGACGTCTCGTCGGGCGGCAATTCCGGCGCGCGGCCACCCGTCGCCAATACCGGCCCCGGCTATCAGGTGCCGCTGGCGGAGAGGATCAAGCAGGGTGCCGACGTCACCACCATGGCCGTCGGCATGATCCGCGACCCGCACCTGGCCGAGGACATCGTCTCCAGCGGCAAGGCCGACTTCGTCATGCTGGCGCGCGGCATGCTCTACGAGCCGCACTGGCCCATGCAGGCGGCGCAGGCGCTCGGCGGCGAGGTGCCCTATCCGAATCAGTACAAGCGCAGCCACCCGCAAACCTGGGCGAAAGCGTTTCCGGAACTGGACGAGGCCGCCGACTAGTCGTCGGCCGCCGCCGTGTCCCGGGTCGGCGTGTCGTCGATGGGCACGCCGGGCAGGTCCTTGGAGGTGCGGATGGTCTCGAAGGTGGTGACCGTGGAAACGTGCCGGGCCTCGGTAATGCCCATGGTCAGCGCGTCGCGGTGCGCCTTGTCACGGGCCACCACCTTGAGCAGGAAGTCGCCGCCGCCCCGGATCATGTGGCACTCGCGCACCGCGTCCCATTCGGCCATGCGGGTCTCGAATTCCTGCAAGACGTTCTGGGCCTGGCTGTCGAGCCCGACCAGGGCGAAGAACATCTCCTTGTAGTCGAGGAGCTCGCCGTTGACTTCCGCGTGGTAGCCGGTGATGTAGCCGGCTTCCTCGAGCGCGCGGACGCGACGCAGGCACGGCGGCGCGGAGATGCCCGCCCGCTTCGAAAGCTCCACGTTGGTCATGCGGCCGTCGGCCTGCAGGTCGCGTAGAATCCGGTGGTCGATCTGGTCGAGCTTGACCCGTTGCATGCATTTGTCCCGTCTTTGAAATGAAATATTATTGCGCAATTATATTACCATGTAAGGACTGTACCAGGAATTTCCAACCTCGCTTGCGCGATCTCCGCCGGGTTCCTATGTTAGCCTTCTGTTTTCAGCAAGGGGCAATGAACGGATGTCCGATTCCCACCACGCCAAAGTCCTCATCATCGGTTCCGGCAGCGCCGGTTACACGGCCGCCATCTATGCCGCGCGGGCCAATTTGAAACCCGCCCTGGTGCGCGGTCTGCAACCCGGCGGGCAGTTGACCATCACCACCGATGTGGAGAACTACCCGGGTTTCGCCGATCCCATCCAGGGGCCCTGGCTGATGGAGCAGATGGAAGCGCAGGCGCGCAACGTCGGCACCGAGATGTTCGACGACACCATCGTCGAGGCCGATCTCTCTAAACGCCCGTTCGTGGCCAAGGGCGATTCCGGCGCCATCTACACCGGCGACGCGCTGATTATCTGCACCGGAGCCAGCGCGCGCTGGCTGGGGCTGGAGACGGAAGAGAAATACATGGGGTTCGGTGTCTCCGCCTGCGCCACATGCGACGGGTTCTTCTATCGCGAAAAGCCGGTGGCGGTGATCGGCGGCGGCAACACGGCGGTGGAAGAAGCGCTTTATCTCACCAATTTCGCCTCCAAGGTGACTCTGGTGCACCGGCGCGGTGAGTTGCGCGCCGAGCGCATCATGCAGGACCGGCTGATGAAAAACCCCAAGGTCGAGGTCAAGTGGGACAGTGTCCTCGACGAGGTGCTGGGCGATTCCGACCCGCTCGGCGTCACCGGCGCGCGCATCCGCAACGTCAAGAGCGATGCGACCGAGGACTTGGACGTGCACGGCGTGTTCATCGCCATCGGCCATGATCCCAACACCGGCATCTTCAAGGGTCAGGTGGATATCGACGACGAGGGCTACATCATCACCAAGCCCGATTCCACCGCCACCAACATTCCCGGCGTCTTCGCCGCCGGCGACGTGCAGGACAAGATCTACCAGCAGGCGGTGACCGCCGCCGGCACCGGCTGCATGGCGGCGCTGGAGGCGGAGCACTACCTCGCCGCCCAGGAAAGCGCCTCGGAGGCGGCCGAGTAGGCGCTTCATGGACTGGGACAAGCTCAGGATCTTTCACGCCGTCGCCGAAGCCGGCAGCTTCACCCACGCGGGCGAGAACCTGAACCTGAGCCAGTCGGCTGTCAGCCGCCAGATTTCCGGCCTCGAGGACAGCCTCAACGTGGCGCTGTTCCACCGCCATGCGCGCGGCCTGAAATTGACCGAGCAGGGGGAGCTCCTGTACCGCACGGCGCACGACGTATTCGCCAAGTTGGCCATGGCCGAGGCCCGCATCGCCGAGAACCGCCAGCGCCCGGAAGGCCCGTTGAAGATCAACACCACCGTGGCCTTCGGCTCCATCTGGCTGACCAGCCGCATCAAGGAATTCATCAAGCTCTTTCCGGACGTCGAGGTGACGCTGGTGCTGGCCGACAATGAACTCGACCTCTCCATGCGCGAGGCCGACGCCGCCATCCGCATGCAGCCGCCGACCCAGCCGGACCTGATCCAGCGCCCGTTGATGCGGCTGCACTACCATCTCTATGCCTCGTCCGAATACATCAAGGAGGCCGGCATGCCGTCGACGGTGGCGGACCTGGACGATCACCCGCTGGTGGTCTACGGCAGGGACGCCCGGCCCATGGCCGCGGACCTCAATTGGGCGCTGCACATCGGCCGCAACGACGCACCGCGCAAGCCGGTTCTGCAGGTCAACAGCATCTATGGCATCTTCCGCGCGGTGCAAAGCGGCCTCGGCATCGCCGCGCTCCCCGATTACATGAGCCGCGAAGTCGGGGACCTGATCCGCGTCCTGCCGAAAATCGACGGTCCCGTGGTCGATGCCTTTTTCGTTTATCCGGCGGAATTGCGCGACACCATGCGGATCAACGTCCTGCGCGACTTCCTGATCAGCAAGGTGAAGACCGAAGAATTCTGATTTGGAATCATTCAAATCATTGAATTATAAGTGAAATCATCGGGTTTGCCTGATACGGCCATGCCCGGCTTCGAGGGGTATGGCCTTTTTTCATTCCCCTATTCGCGCAAGGCATGACAAATCTGACGAAAAGCTGACGTCTGATATGCAGTAATTGCATAGGTGCACTGCAAAAAAAGAAATAGCCTTTTCCCGCCGTCTCTCCTAAATTTTCACCATCAGATGTTGCATTGCAACATCCTCCTCCCCTCCGGACCCATGTCCGGAGAAAAGGATCACCCTCCGGGGTGACTCCTTGCGTCTCCCAGACGTGAAGCCTCCCTGTTTAAACTCGCCCCCGCCTTTTGGCGGGGGCTTTTTTCTGCGCTGCACCCATGGATGGGCGCAGGCTACTTCAACAGGTGCTTGGCGATATTGAGGAGGTGGATCTGGCTGGTGCCTTCGTAGATGCGGAACGCCCGGACGTCGCGGTAGAAGCGTTCGATCCCGGTACCCTTGGTGTAACCGGCACCGCCGAACACCTGCACCACCTTGTCGGCGACACGCCCGCACATTTCGGTCGATAGATACTTGCACAGGCTCACGTCCATGGTGACGTCCTCGCCGCGGTCGCGTTTGCGCGCCGTCTCCAGGATCAACGCGCGGGCGGCTTCGATATCGACCTTGCATTCCGCCAGCATCGCCTGCACCAACTGGAACTCGCCGATGGACTTGTCGAACTGCTTGCGCTGTTTGGCGTATTCGACGGCGTCGGCGAGCATGCGGATGGCCGGCCCGGTGGAAAGGGCGGAGAGGTTGATGCGCTGCTTGTTGAGCGCCTTCATCACGGTGGCGAAGCCCTGGCCCTCGACGCCGCCGAGGATGGCGTCATCGGGCACGAACACGTCGTCGAGGTAAACCTCGCCGATGGGCGCGCCTTCCTGGCCCATTTTCGGGGTCGAGCCCGATGTGGTGAGCCCCTCGGTGCCGCGCTCGATCAGAAAGGCGGTGACGCCCCTGCCGCCGCGCTCGCCGTCGGTGCGGGCGAACAGGCTGAACAGGTCGGCCACCGGCGCCAGGGTGATGTAGCGCTTGGCGCCTGAAATGCGGTAGCCGCCGTCGACCTTGACCGCGCGGGTCTGCATGGCGGTGGCGTCGGAACCGGCGGATTCCTCGGTCAGCGCCAGGCAGCCGATCATCTCGCCCGAGGCCAACTTCGGCAGGTAGCGCTGTTTTTGCTCGTCGGTGCCGTCACGGATGATGCATTCCGATCCGATGCCGGCGTTCTGGCCGCCGTAGACACGGAACGCCACCGAACACTGCGTGAATTCAAGGAAAGCAATGGCGAGTTCTTCCGATGTCAACCCAAGCCCGCCGTATTCCTCCGGAATGCTCCAACCGAAACTGCCGAGTTTCTTCAACTCGGCGATCACGTCGTCGGGAATGCGGTCCTCGGCCTCGACCCGGTCTTCGTTGGGAATGGCGACATCTTTGACGAAGGCGCGAATCTGGTCGATCAGCGCCTGCATCCTGGCTTCATCTCGGATCATGGGGCCTCTGGGGGTCGTTTCTGTCTGGCGTCTGTCGTGGCACTCAGGCGTCGCCGCCGGAACGCTCCTGCACGACCTTGTCGGCATCGCGGCCGCTGAACTCCTGCAGGTGGTCGAAAGCCCATTCGAAGGTGCCGACACCGAGCGTCATGGAGCGCAGTTCGATAATCAGGTCATGCATTTCGGATTGCGGCAACTGCACCTTGACCTCGTCCCAGCCGGGCCAGCCGTCCTTGGCGTCGAAGCCGAGAATCTGGCCGCGCCGGCCCGAGACCAGGCGCTGAATGCCCGACGTGAAGCTGTTGGGCAGCGCGATGGTGACGTCGAAGATGGGCTCCAGCAAAACCGGATTGCAGCTCGGCAGCCCCTCGCGCATGGCCTGCTGGGCGGCCTTCTTGAAGGCCATGTCGGAGCTGTCGACGCTGTGGTACTGGCCGTCGGTGAGGGTCACGGCGACATCGACCACCGGGAAGCCCAGCGGCCCGCGAACCATGAACTCCTTGACGCCGTTTTCCACCGCCGGGATGTACTGTTTCGGGACCACGCCGCCGGTGATGGTGTCTTCGAACTGGAAGCCCGAGCCGCGCGGCAGCGGTTTGATGTCCAGGTGTACATCACCGAACTCACCGTGGCCGCCGGACTGCTTCTTGTGGCGGGCATGCTGGGAGATCGGCTTGCGGATGGTCTCCTTGTAGGGGACCTGCGGCCGGGTCGAGACGAGGCCCAGGTTGAAGCGGTTTTTGAGCTTGTCGATGGCGATCATCAGGTGCATCTCGCCCTGGCCCCAGAGCAGGAACTCCCCGGTATCCGCATCGGGCCCGTAGGACAGCGACGGGTCTTCCTCGACCATTTTGGCCAGCGCGCCGGACAGCTTCACGTCGTCACCCTGCTTTTCGGCGTGGATGTTGAGCGCGAACAGCGGCGACAGCGGCCGCGGCCAATCGGTAGAGACGTTGCCGGCCTCCGTCAGTGTCGCGCCGGTGAGGATGCCCTCCATGCGGCCCAGCGCCACGACCTCGCCGGCGACGGCGGAAGCGACCTTCTCGTGCTTCTGGCCGAGGGTCTTGCTCATGCCGCTGACGCGGTTGTCGTTGAGGGTCATGCCGTCCTTGATCTCGCCGGAAAGCACGCGCACGTAGCTCAGCTTGCCGACGTGCTCCAGGTGCTGGGTCTTGAATACCTGCGCCATGGCGCCGGCCGGTTCGAGCCCCAGCCGTTCGATGATGCCGTGGACCTCCGGTGCCTCGTGGCGCAATGCCTTCAGGAGCCGGGTGACGCCGGCGTCCTGCTCGGCGGAGCCGAAGAACACCGGCACGATCAGGTCGTCGCGCAGGTCCTTGGTCAGGTTGGCGTAGATTTCGTCGGTCGACGGAATGACGTCCTCGAGCAGGTGTTCGAGCAGTTCGTCGTCGAAATCGGCAAGCGATTCCAGCAATTCCGTGCGTGCCAGTTCCTCGTCGTCCTTCACCGTTTCCGGCAGCTCCACCAGTTTCGACGGCGACGCGCCTTCCTGCCATTCGAAGGCACGCTCGCTGACCAGGTCGATATGGCCGTCGATACCGTCGGCGCCGCGGATGGGAATTTCGCGCAGCACCAGCGGGCGCGCCGAAATCGACTGCAGGGCCTCGAAGGTGCCGCGCACGCTGCCTTCGGAAACGTCCATTTTGTTGATGAAAAGCAGGTGCGGAACGTTATGCGATTCCAGGTACTTGAGGATCGGCGCCACGGTTACCGCCTTGTCGGGATCGGCCTCGCAGACGACGATGGTGATGTCGGAGATCAGCGTCGCATAGAGCCTGTCCTGGCTCAGTTCGACCGAACCGGGACAATCCAGGAAGGTCCAGGTTTCGCCGAGATAGTCGCAGGTGGCGACATTCATCTCGGTCGACATGTGACGCTGCGCCGCTTCGCTGTTGGCGTCACCGACCATGCCGCCGTCCTTGACCGAGCCTTTGCGCCCGATGGCGCCGGCATGGCCGAGAAGGCTTTCCAGAAGCGAGGTTTTTCCGCTGGTGTAGGGGCCGACCAAGGCCGCAACACGGGGGCCGGATGGTGATTTCCCGTTCATCTTACCCTCCCTGGTTCGTTTTTCCGTCTACGCCCGTTGCGGACGCGGAACCATTTCAGGAAAAGGGTAAAGGAGCCGCCGCCGGATGCAAGGAAAATGCATACCTTCCCGGCCCGCGGCACGGGCCGGGAAGTTTTGGCGGCTCTAGCGCAGCGACGCGCAGAAGCGCTGCACGCGCTCGCAGGCGTCTTCCAGGACGTCCGTCGCCGTGGCGTAGGAAATGCGGAAATGCGGGCTCAGCCCAAAGGCCGCGCCTTGCACGACGGCGACGCCTTCCGCCTCCAGGAGCGCGGTGACGAAGTCCTCGTCGGAGCGGATTTGCTTGCCGTCTTCCGTGGTCTTGCCCATGACGCCCTCGCAGGACGGATAGACGTAAAAGGCGCCTTCCGGGGTCGGGCAATGCAGTCCCGGCGCCTGGTTGAGCATGGAGACCACCAGGTCGCGGCGCTCCTTGAAGACCTTGTTGTGCTCGGCGACGAAGTCGTGCGGACCGTTCAGCGCCGCCACCGATGCCACCTGCGAGACGGCGGCGGTGTGGGTGATCGACTGCGACTGCACCTTGGTCATGGCATTGATCAACTCGGCCGGGCCGCCGGCGAAGCCGACGCGCCAGCCGGTCATGCAATAGGCCTTGGAGACGCCGTTCATGGTCAGGGTGCGGTCGTAAAGCTCCGGCACCACCTGGGCGATGGTGGTGAACTTGAAGTCGTCATAGACGATGTGCTCGTAGATGTCGTCGGTCAGCACCCAGACCTGCGGATGGCGCATCAGCACCTCGGCCAGGCCCTTCAGGTCGGCTTCCGTATAGGCCGCGCCGGTCGGGTTGGAGGGCGAGTTGAGCATCAGCCACTTGGTCTTCGGCGTGATCGCCGCTTCGAGCTGCTCGGGCGTCATCTTGAAACCGTTCTCGGCCGGGCATTCCACCATCACCGGCACGCCGCCGAACAGCGCCGTGATGTCCGGATAGCTGACCCAGTAGGGGGTCGGGATGATGACTTCGTCGCCGGGGTTCACGGTGGCCATGAAGGCGTTGAAGATGACCGGCTTGCCGCCGCACGAGACGTGCACCTGCGAGGGCGCGTAGTCGAGACCGTTATCGCGCTTGAACTTGGCCGACACCGCCTCCAGCAGTTCCGGGATGCCGTTGATGGCGGTGTAGCGGGTGAAGCCGTCGTCGAGCGCCTTTTTCGCCGCCTCGATGATGTGGGCGGGGGTATCGAAGTCGGGCTCGCCCGCGCCCAGGCCGATGACATCGCGGCCTTCGGCCTTCAGGTCGCGGGCCTTCTGGGTGACGGCAATGGTGGCGGAGGGTTGGACGGCGCTCAGGCGGTCGGCGACGAAAGCCATGGTTCGGTTCCTTCGAGATTCGGTTGCGGAAATTCCGCCGCG
>Ga0209273_10000172_pt1 | contig 115251 bp, 91 predicted proteins | sample tdAd471_FD_187126 | JGI IMG/M metagenome (GOLD analysis project Ga0209273, IMG submission 187126) | Marine sediment microbial communities from the Atlantic coast under amendment with organic carbon and nitrate - tdAd47.1 (SPAdes)... | ecosystem: Environmental > Aquatic > Marine > Coastal >... | reverse complement strand
CCAGTTGGCGACGGGGCTGAAGATCACGTCGGTGGCGTTTGGTCCGGGTCGTCGCTTCCCGATTGCTCAGCGCTGGGTGCGGTAGCGGTCCAGCCCTGCGAGGTCTTGATCGGCTTCCCGCACTCCGGGCACACCTCTCCCGTCAGCCCGTGCAGCAGGTACCCGCAGTCGCAGCGCGGCTCCTCGCATTCGACCCGCAGGCGCAGCCCGCAGGACGGGCAGGCCCCGTCGGTGTTGGTTCGCACCTCAACGGCCCCGGCGCAACGCGGGCAGGTGAGGGCCACCGGCACCCGGGCGCCCATCGCGCTGTCGCCGTGCTCGACCATGTCGGCGGAGGCGAGGCGGTCGAGGATGAAGAGGGCGACGGTGCAGCCGGCGCTGGCAACGAGGAAGACGGCGAAGGCCTTGCCGCCCTCGTCCATCCACTCGTCGGCGATGATCATGAAGCAGAGGATGCCGGCGCTGAGCCAGCCGAACAGGCGCGAGCCAACCCGTGCCAGTTGCGCGGGGGTGGACTTGGCCGCGGGCCACAGGGCCAGCGCGTGGACCATGCCCGCGACGCCGAGCGTGGTGAGGGTTCCGCCGACGCGCGCGATCCTGCCCTCGTTCCGCCAGCCCAGCACGTTGGCGTGGTCGAGCCAGATGAGGGCGAGCCAGACCAGCCCGGCCGCGACGCCGAGCGACACGCCGGTGACGACCAGGCGTCGTGTCGCGCGTCGCTTCCACAGCACGGCCCCGATCAGGCCCGCGAGGCTGCAGACCGCGAAATCGACCGAGGAGAGCAGCACCGGGCCGCTGACGTTGAGGTCGTCGAACAGGATCGCCGTGATCGCGGCCAGCACCGCCAGCGCGACCGAGGCCAGGAACGCGTACAGCATGCGGGCCCGCCAGCTCATCGGCCCGCCTCCGCCGCCTCGGCGTCGAACTCGCCCGAGCCGGGCGACTCGGACTCGAGCGGGGCTCCGTCCTTCGCGTAAGCCTGCTGGTGACGCAACCCCTCTCGCAGCCGGAACACGTGCCCGGCCATCACGCGCGAGCGGTCCAGCCGCTCGTGCGGATCGGTCTCGAGGTCGAAGAGCTGCACGCGGTTGATCTTCGGGTAGACGATCAGCTTCCAGCGTTCGTCGCGCACGCTCCGCTGCACGTCGCGGTAGAGCGTAAAGAGAATGTGGCGACCGGCGCAGTCGCCCTTGGGGTCGTTCTCGCCGTCGCACCCGTCCACGCAGCCCGCGAAACTCCGGGCCTGCGGGCCGTGGCGCGAGACCGAGACCTCGCCCACGTCGATGGGGGGCAGGCCCGCGAGCTCGGCGATGGTCGGGTGCAGGTCGTGCAGGTAGAACAGCCCCGGGCAGGTCGCGCCGTCGCCGGGGCGGCGCGGGTCGTACACGATCAGCGGGGCCTTGGTCGAGTGATCGTACAGATTCTGCTTGCCCATCAAGCCGTGGCTGCCGACCGCGAGCCCGTGGTCGGACGCGAAGACGACGATCGTGCTGTCCGCCAGCCCGAGGGTGTCGAGCTCGTCGAGCAATCGCCCGATCTGGGCGTCGGTGTGCGAGACCATCGCGTAGTAGTCCGCCAAGTGGCGGCGCACCTCGTCCTCCGTGCGAGGCCACGCGGCCAGCCTCTCGTCCCGGATCGTCATCTCCCCGTTGTCGAACGGGTGGACGGGCTTGAAGTTCGCCGGGAGTTCGATCGAGTTCGGGTCGTACTTCGCCGCGTATTCGGGCGGGGGTGTCCGCGGGTCGTGCGGGGCGGTGAAGCTGACCATCGCGAAGAACGGCCCCCACGCGGGTGTGTTGTCGCCGACGGTCGGGCTCGCGGCGCGTGCCCGCAGGAACTCGATGGCCCCGCTCACGAACTCGGTCGAGGAGAACTCGTGCAGCGGCCGGCGTGCGCCGTGGTCGTACACCCGCGTGGGGTCGAAGTCGTGCACGGGCAACTCGGTGTGGCTGCCCATGCCGCCGAAGAAGATCGAGCTCCCGTGCGTGAAGCTGCGTGTGAACGCGCCCTTGCCGTTGTGCCACTTGCCCGAGTAGAACGTGTTGTACCCGGCGTCGCGGAACCGCTCGGGCAGCGTGGTGGTCTGCTCGTTCAGATTGAAGGGCGTCTCGATCCGGTTCAGGTCCCGCCCGGTGAGGATCATTGCGCGGCTGGGCCCGCACACCGCCCCCGAGTGCGACCCCATGCAGTAGGTGTTCAGGAACGACGTCCCGCGCGACGCGAGCGCGTCCAGCGCCGGCGTCTCGACCGCGTCCCCGCCCCACGGGGCGAGCGTGTCGGCCCGCTGATCATCGGTCAGAATGAACAGGACGTTCATGGGGGCGTGAGCGTCTCCAGCCTCGGGGCTTGTTGCATCTGGCTGGGCGTTTGATACCCGGGCCAACACCACGATGAAGACGCACGCGAATGCGGTACTCACTCGCATGGGCTCACCACTCCCCCGCGTACGCCGTGGAGTACCCGCCCGCGTCGCGTTGCGTGAGTTGGTACATCCGCTTGGCGATCTGGCGCAGGTGCAGCCAGTCGTGCGCACACCACGCGCTCAGCAGGTCGCCCGCCCGGAACGTGCCGAGCGTAGGGTGCTCGTACGCACGCTCCCAGTCGGTCTCATCCCCCAGCTCACGCACCCAGAGCAGGTTGCGGGCCCGCTCGACCCCGAAACGCGACAACTCCCCCGTCAGCGAGCGCGACCGGTAGTCCCGCTCCACCGCCCACCCCTCCGGGTCGATCGGCGGCCACGCCCTGGACGGGTCCTCCAGCGTGCTCCTGAGACGCACCGAGAAATCCGCCTCCTCCTCGTCGGCCAGATGCGCCACGATCTCCACGATCGACCACCCCCCCCCGAATGGGCCCTCGGGTGCGCCCTCTGGCACTGGCGGGCGCCATGTGGCGTTGTCGTCGTCCACCCCCACCGCGACCGCCTGCAACACGCTCGGAAACCGCTCGAAGCGCGACAGCAATCCCTCGTGATTCAGTCCAGACATAGGGCCTCCCGGGGCAGTCTACACGCCGAGGGCGGGGCCCCGGTTCAGATGCCCTGCGAGCCGGTCCACGCCCGAGCCGCGGCCGCGTCTGCCCGCTCGTCCGCCACCGCCCGGGCCAGGTACGGGATGCGGGTGCCCGAGCCGAGCAGCCCGGCGCCCGCGGTATCGATCACCAGCGAGGCCATGCCGCGCCGGCGGTCGAAGGGCGACTCGCTGACCTCCACCACCTGCCCGGCCGTGGCACGCACGATCCGCAGCGACCGGAAGAACACCCCGGACCGGTACGCGGCGCACGTCTTGTCCACGCACCACGCCATGCGTCGGGCCGCCAGCACGGCGTGCCAGATCGCGAAGGCCACCAGCCCCGGACCGGCCGCGATGAGGGCGGGCAGGTCCGTGCCCCACCCGGTCAGCGACACCACCGCCCCGATCGGCACGCCGATGCGTATCGCCCGCTTCACCATGCGGCTCGTGGCTCCCCTGGCCGGGGGTGCCAGGGGCAGGTCCGACTCGCCCGGCACGCCCAGCGCCCGCAGCACCTCGTCGGCCCGGTCCGGCGTCGCCAGCGGCACGAACCACGTCCGACCGAACATCGAGCCCTCGTCCTCGCTCCCGCCCGCCGTCTCCACCCGCACGCCCACCCGCCCGAACAGCCTGTGCAGGGGCGTGGACCGCACCGTGACGGTCTGCACGCGTGAGGAGGGGATCGTCGCCGAGCGTTGCGTGAACAGGCCGCAGGCGATGCGGAAGTCCTCCCCCACGCGGCGCAGCTCGAACCCCCAGAACCGGACCGCGGAGATCGCGACGGAGAAGGCCATGAACGCCAGCACCAGGAGCACGACCACCAGCGCCACGCTGACCGGGCCGGAGACCGAGATGCCCCGCTCGATCCAGTCGCTGGCGCGGTCGAAGTCGATCAGGTCGAGCTGCCACGCCACGCCAATCGCGCCGCCGAAGACCACCAAGCCCTGATTGCTGATCAGCCCGAGCCGGACCAGCTCGCCGGGATCAAGGCGAAGCAATCCTCCCTTGGAGCTGGCAACCGTGTCGGCCGTGTCCTCTCGCTCGGCGTGAGCCTCGGCGTCTGATTCGAGCTCGGTCTCCCCCCGCAGCCCGACGTGGTCGCGGATGCGGGCCACGTCCTCGAGGTGCAGCACCCGCAGCACGGCCTCAGCCTCGCCGCCCGACGCCGTCTGCACCCGCGCCTCGGCCACACCCAGCCAGCGGGCCAGCGGGTTGCGCACCAGCTCGATGTTGTGGATCGAGGCGACCGGAATGTGACGCTCGCTCCGGAACAGCACCCCGGACCGCACCACCAGCTCGTCGTCGGTGAGCTTGTACTTTGTGACGAAGTGCCGGTACAGCTGAAACGCGGCCGCGATGACCAGGCCCACCACCAGCCACAGCTCGTGCCGACTGCCCGACGACACCACGAAGACCAGCACCACCGCGATCAGCACCGCCCGGATCAGCCCGAGCAGGTGAAAGACCGGGCTCGATGGGTGCAGTCGCGTCCACTCGCCGGCGCTAACCATCGACCCCCCCCACGCCTCGCACGCTCGAACCCCCAACCGTGTCGAGTCCATCGGGCCCCGCGGTCTCGTGCTGCGCACCCTGAGCGTGCGCCGTGGGGGCGTTCGGCAGTTCCGCGACCGCCCGGGCCCGCTGCGACGGCTCGATCAGCCAGTCGCGCAGGTGCTCCGCAGCCTCCAGGCTCAGGCCCGGCAGTTCCACCTTGGCGTGCTGCGTGCCCGCGGTGTGAATCACCAGCGTCGCAATCCCGAACCGACGCTGCAGCGGGCCCTGCTTCACGTCCGTGTGCTGCACCCGCACACGCGGCACCGTGATCGCCCGACGCCACCACACCCCCTTGCGCAGCGACACGCGATCCGGATGGACCGCCCACGACATCGCCCGGTACGAACGCGGCAGGAACCACATCGCCGCCCACAGCAGCACCGAGGCGAGCAAGGCCCAGCCGGCGTCGATCAGCACCGAGACCCACCAGGGCTCGTTGACGCTGAGCTTGACGATGAAGGCCGCGCCCCAGGTGACGCCGAGCGCACACGCGTTGAAGATCCACCACGAGACGCGTTCGCACGCGAGCCAGCCGCGTTCGATCGGGCGGTCACACCCGTCCGTGCGCAGCACCACCCCGCCCGGCGCATCCTCGCGCGAGCCCGAGCCTTCGAGAATCTCATCACGTGAAGCCACGCCCCCGATCCCTTCCTCGCCGGAAGGCATCGAGCTCGAATCCGGGCCGTGCTCATCTGACACCGCGGGGTCACTCATCTCAGGATGGTAATACGGGTTGGGGCCCCGGGGTTTCATCTCTCCGGGAATGAATATGCACACACAGAGAGAGTCGGGCCGCGAATCCCAAGCTCAGATCAGGAGGGCAGATCATCGGAGGGGGCACGGAGAGGAGTCGCGGACAGCCGTGGCTGCCAACGCGCGATCAGATCCGCCAGCGTCGGGTGATCCAGGCCATTGAGCCTGAAGCCCGACCGCTGGCCCGAGCCGTTGAGCAGCGTCACCTGCACGCTGATCAGGTCAGGCCTGTCGTTCTTGAGCCCGTGCGCGTTGATCTTGTACGGCCGGATCACGAGGAGCGAGTCGTCGTACTCGTACGTCCGCGTGACGCCCAGCACGGTCCGCTCGACCCGGCGAGGCTCGATCACCGTGGAGACAAGCTGCAGCGGGATCGTGAACGGGTTCGCGCTCACTCGCGACTTCCGGTACAGCCAGACCACCGCCCACGCGATCAGCAACATCGGGAGAAAGAGCAGCCCCACGTCCATCTGGGAGCCGAAGGCTTGCCTGGCCAGCACACTGCCCACGCCCGCGAGTGCCAGCGCGGTCAGGTGCACGTCGAGGTACCGGACCGGGCGGGCGTGCTCGTAGGGGCGAGGATCGTTGGTGATATCGATGGACTCATCGGGCTGCACCCGCGCGAGCGCCGCCGGGTCCGGGCGGAGCCCGACCAGGACCAGGCGCACCCCCGTCCAGCCACGGACCAGGTCCGCTCGTGCCCGCGAATTCCGGGGCCGATTCCTTTGCCATCGCAGCGGCGTCCGGAACTCGTAGGTCACGCCGTGCGACGGGGGCTCGCCCGCGTCGCTCTGCTCGTCAACACGCATCGGTGATCGCCCGCTCGACGCTCTGCACGATCAGGTGCTCGAGATCGGCCCAGGCCGGATCGCCCTCGGAATGGATCCTGACGTGCCGATGCTCCTTGCCCTCACCCGCGCACAGCCCCTTGGGATCGTCGATCGAGGCACCGGCATACAGACCGAGGCGCAGATAACCCTTGCCCTTCCAGATCGAGGCAAGCATGACCTTGCGGAGCGTGTACACCGGCATACCCCACTTGATCACTCCGATGATGTCGGGATGAGCGGCCCGGAATCGGGCGTCGAGCCGCTCGGCAACCGGACGCAGCTCGCTCGGAATAGTTCGAATGTACGCGCCCGTGTCAGACCCGAGATCGTCACGGGCACCCCATCGTGTGCGATCGGACGCGTCGGCGCTCTTCGCCGCCGGTGCTGGCGACTTCTTAGTAGCCTTCGTGGAGGACTTCTTGGAGGTCTTCTTGGAGGTCTTCTTGGAGGTCTTCTTGGAGGTCTTCTTGGAGGTCTTCTTGGAGGTCTTCTTGGAGGTCTTCTTCGCCATCCGCAGAGGGTACCGCAGGACGACGGGGTGCAAAAACGAAAGTGGGCCCCGAGGTGTTATCCTCAGGGCCCAAAAGTCGGCAATGACCTACTTTCCCGCAGTGCAGTATCATCGGCGGCCTGGGCTTAACTGCTGTGTTCGGGATGGGAACAGGTGGGACACCAGACCTCTGGTCACCGACAATCGTGATCGGACGCCTCTCGACGCCCAATCCCGAATGAACGGGATGTGACAAGCGACCCCCCCCCACAAGGCCGGCGGCAATCGCCACGCGGGTGTGAAGGGGAAAATGTGAATCTCGGTACGTTGTCCCTGTCCGCGAACGGACGGGATCAACGGCGCTTGGCAGGAATGAACGAACCTTCGACCGTTAGTACCGCTCAGCTGAGGACTTCTCAGTCCTTGCACCTGCGGCCTATCAACCTGGTGGTCTCCCAGGGGTCTCTCGCGAATGCTAGCAAGCCTGATCTCGAGGGGGGCTTCCCGCTTAGATGCTTTCAGCGGTTATCCCTGCCCGACGTAGCTACCCTGCGGTGCACATAGCTGTGCAACAGGATCACCAGGGGTCGGTCCAACCTAATCCTCTCGTACTAAAGTTGACTCCTCTCAAGCTTGCGACGCCCACAGCAGATAGGGACCGACCTGGCTCACGCCGGTCTGAACCCAGCTCGCGTACCACTTTAATCGGCGAACAGCCGAACCCTTGGGACCGCCTACAGCCCCAGGATGTGATGAGCCGACATCGAGGTGCCAAACCGCTCCGCCGCTATGGACGCTCGGGAGCGATAAGCCTGTTATCCCCGGGGTACCTTTTATCCGATGAGCTACGGCGCTTCCACACGCAACCGCAGGATCACTAGAGCCCTCTTTCGAGACTGCTCGTCCTGTCGGACTCGCAGTAAAGCCGGCTTGTGCTCTTACACTCTGACACGCGGTTTCCATCCGCGCTGAGCCGACCATTGCGCTCCTCCGTTACTCTTTTGGAGGAGACCGCCCCAGTCAAACTACCCAGCAGACACTGTCCCCCGCCCTGGTTCAAGGGAATCGGGGTTAGGCCACAAACTCACGAAGAGTGGTATTTCACCAACGGCTCCAGGAGCGCCGAAACGCCCCCTTCAAAGCCTCCCACTTATCCTACGCATCATGTGCTCGTGACCAATATCAGCCTGCAGTGAAGGTCCACGGGGTCTTTCCGTCTTGCTGCGGGTAGGCGGCATCTTCACCGCCACTACTATTTCACCGAGTCGGTCGCGGAGACAGTGCTCCGGTCATTACGCTATTCATGCGCGTCGGAACTTACCCGACAAGGAACTTCGCTACCTTAGGACCGTCATAGTTACGGCCGCCATTGACCCGTGCTTAGGTTACGAGCTTCTCCGAAGATAACCCGCTTCCGTGACATTCGGGCATTGGGCAAGCGTCACACTGTATACATCCTCTTGCGAGTTAGCACAGTGCTGTGTTTTTGATAAACAGTTGCCAGAGCCTCTTCTCTGCGCCCCGAAGGGCCCCCTTCTTGCGAACGTACGGGGTGATTTTGCCTAGTTCCTTCGCGACCGTTCTCTCGAGCGCCTGAGGCTATTCGCCACGCACACCTGTGTCAGTTTTGGTACGGGACCCGCTTTGCCCACACAGCTTTTCCAGGAACCGATTCATCTCCGAGCGGCCCGAAGGCCTCCCAACTGGTAAGGGACGGAAACTGCACGATCCGCACTGTGCTTCGATCTCCACGGGTGCACAGGAATATTAACCTGTTGTCCATCGACTACGCCTTTCGGCCTCGCCTTAGGTCCCGGCTAACCCTGGGCGGATTTACCTTCCCCAGGAAACCTTGTGCTTTCGGCGTGCAGGATTCTCACCTGCATTCTCGTTACTCAAGCCCGCATATGCACTTCCACGCGCTCCAGCAGCCGTTACCGGCAACCTTCAACGCACGGGGAACGCTCTTCTACCACGCATTGCTGCGTCCGCGGCTTCGGTGTATTGCTTATTCCCGATTATTATCGGCGCCAAACTCCTCGACCAGTGAGCTATTACGCACTCTTTAAATGGTGGCTGCTTCTAAGCCAACATCCTGGTTGTCACGGCAGTCTGACTTCCTTATGAACTGAGCAATACTTTGGGACCTTAGCCGGCGGTCTGGATTCTTCTCCTTTTGTCCGCGGATATTATCACTCGCGGACTATCTCCCAGGACTCGGCCAACGGCATTCGGAGTTTGGTTCGATGGGGTACCCGGGAAGGGCCCGCCATCGATCCAGTAGCTCTACCTCCGTTGGTTGCACCCTGAGGCTAACCCTAAAGTTATTTCGAAGAGAACAAGCTATCTCCCGGTTTGATTAGACTTTAACTCCTCCCCACAGCTCATCCGATATCTTTTCAACGATAACCGGTTCGGGCCTCCAGCAGGTTTTACCCCACCTTCACCCTGGCCATGGGTAGATCACACGGGTTTCGTGTCTAGCCCCTGAGACTGCGCGCCCTATTCAGACTCGCTTTCGCTTCGCCTCCGGACCGGTAGTCCTTAGGCTCGCCACAGAGACTAACTCGCGGGCTCATTATGCAAAAAGCACGCCGTCACCCCGGAGGGCTCCGACCGCTTGTAGGCACATGGTTTCAGGTACTCTTTCACTCCCCTCATCGGGGTGCTTTTAAACTTTCAGTCGCCTTACTGATTCGCTATCGGTCGTCAAGGAGTACTTAGCCTTGGAGGGTGGACCCCCCATGTTCAATCCGGGTTTCACGAGCCCGGACCTACTCAAGGGCTGTGGTGCATCATCAAGCTACAGGGCTTTCACCTTCTTCGGCCGCGCATTCCAACGCGTTCACAGAACTAGCACCTATCCGCTTTCGCTCGCCGCTACTTACGGAGTCGCTGTTGCTTTCCTTTCCTCCGGGTACTGAGATGTTTCAGTTCCCCGGGTTCGCTTCGACTGCCTATGCATTCAGCAGCCGATGACCCTAACGGGCCGGGTTTCCCCATTCAGAAATCCCAAGATCACAGCCTGATTCCGGCTCCCTTGGGCTTATCGCAGGTATCCACGTCTTTCATCGCCTCTTGACGCCAAGTCATCCGCCATGTGCCCTTTGTGGTTCGATCACTCCTGCCACACGCCGTCATCCTCCCGCCGACCCGAATCCGGGCCGACCAGAACACAACGCACGCGAAACAAGCTTGTTCGAATGCCCGCACCCGGCCGGTAATGAGTAAACCGGGGGGAAACGGGCCGCCAATCGGCTCCACGATCCTGGCTAGGACCGCTTCGGCACCGATGACGCCTACCAACACGCTACGAGATTCTCGTCATCCCAACCCCGGGCAAGACATGCCGGGGCTGGTGTCGCTTGTCATCATCCACTTGTCAAGGAGGCCCGGCCGTCACGGGATCAACCCGAAACCGGCCGAAGTGTCGCTGAGTTCAGCGGCGAGGGGATGCTAGGCCCCACCCCAACCGGGTCAAGCCGACCACCCCAATTCCAGAGCGCTTTCCTTGAGTTTCTCACACCCGGAAATCGACCCGCAGCCATTCCTGCGCCCCGATTTGCGCCAACCGCCAACTCCACCCCACCCCCTCCACACCGCATCCACATTCCCGGCCGCCCCGCACACCCGGCCGCCCTGACAAAGAACGACCCCGCCCAAAGCCGGACGGGGTCGTCAAAGTCTCAGCTCAGGTGACGCCAGAACCGCTTACGGGCCCCAGATGCCGTCCGGCACCGGCCCGAACGGGTTGGGCAGCTCCGCGGGGTTGAACAGCGGACGCACCGGACCGCCGGTGGCCGGGGCGCTGCCGTCCTGGCCCTGGAATTCCACCCACGCGTCCTCGGACAGCGTGTTCGAGAGCGACACCACGTCGTACGCGGCTCCCATCTCGCCGGGCACCACCGCCCGCACACGCCCGTCCGCCTCACGCAGGTAGACCCGCGTCGAGATCCGCTCCTGGCCCAGCTCGTTGGTCTCCACCACCGGCCAGTCCGAGACGTCCAGCAGGATCATCGACAGCTCGATCGGCAGACGCCCCTCGAGGGACGCCATCCCGGCGGGCAGCTCGAAGGCCGCGCCGGGATCGGTCGGCGAGGTCACCGGGTCGGTCCCGCGCGGCGTGGTCGGGAACGGATCCCGCCCGCCGGGCGGGGGGAATCGGCCGCCGGGTCCCTGCATGTTGGGCGTGTCCTCGCGACCCAGCGACTTCTGGTAGGCCGCCAGCGCCTCGGCCGCGGCTTCCCGCTCGATCGACGCGGTGTTGAACGTCACCAGGCCCTCGGGCACGCGTGTGCTGGTGGTCACGGGGTCGCCCGGGTTCAGGGTGACCGACGCACGCCGGTAGTACCCGTAGTGCATGGTGTACAGCTCGCCGGTCGCCGAGGGGCTCGACACGCCCAGCTGCCCGCCCAGGCGGGCGTTGGTCACGAAGAAGTACTCGCGGGCCCCCACCACCACCGGGTCCGACCAGTCGGTCCAGGGGGTGTAGGACAGCGGCTGGCGGGCCAGCGACTGGTGCTCGTCGTTCTCGGGGTCCAGGTCCGCCCCGCGACCGTACAGCGGGTTGTTCACGCCCACGCGAAGGCGGTAGCGGTACGTCGCCCCGGGCTGCACGCCGATGTCGTGCGTCCAGACGGGGGTCTCCTCGGCGTCGAGCACCGAGCCGGCGCCGCTGCCGGACCGGGCCCGGAAGAGGGGAGCGCCGCCCCGGGTGCCGGGTGCCGCGGGGTCCGAGGCGTCGGTCTGGCCACCCTGGAAGCGGAGCGAGTCGAGCTCCTCCTGGGCCTGCTCGATCTGGATCTGCTTGCGTGCGATCTCCCGATCGCGCTGGCTGGTGCCCGTGCCCGGGTCACGCGTGGGGGTCGTCGGGCGGGTGGTGCGTCCGCCGCGCCCGGTGTTGCCGGCGGGGCTGGAGGTCTGACGCTGCGTCCCGCCGGTGCTGATGCGCTCGATGTCCTCCTGGAGCTGGGCGATGCGGGCCTCGAGACGCTTGATCTCGCCCAGGTTCGCGTAGCTCGCCGTCCGCTCCTGCGCCCGGCGCGGCGGCAGCCAGGTCGGGCCCGAGATCGTCGCCGGGAAGGGCGGGCGTGCGACACGCTCGGCCGCCTGGCCCGAGCCGGCGATCAGGGTCTGGAACTCGCTCAGCTCCTCGTCCCCGTCGAGGTACCAGGTCGCCTGCAGCGTGCCGGGCATCGGCACGGGGGCGCCGTCGTCCTCCCACGTCCCGTCCGAGTTCAGACGCTGACGCTGGGACTCGACCGACATCACCACCAGCCCGGTGGAGTTCCAGAACTTGCGGGGGATCGCACGCTGGCCCTCGGGGGCGCTCGTGAGCGCTCCCATCACGTCCTCACGCGAGATCACGCCCTGCACCGAGACCGAGGCGAAGTCGTGCGGCTGGCGCTGCGACACGTAGCGCGACAGCAGCGGGATCTGCTGCAGCACATACGGATCGATCGTGACCCACTGCGCATTCACGTAGGACGCGCTGAGCGCGGGCATCTGCAGCCCGGCGATCGGGCCGGTCTGCGAGATCAGCGTGTCGTCGGTCAGGTCGTCGCCCAGCACGCCGCCGGCCTGCTCGGGCACGCCGAAGGACATCGCCAGCCGGTCCGACGGGGCGATCGGGCTCGTGAGCTGCGCCCGGTACGAGGCCAGCAGGTCCACCGAGGAGACCTCGGGCAGGCCCGGGTCCACGTCCACCAGGCGCCCGTTCAGGTTGCTGGCCTGGGTGGCCAGTTCCTGGAACACCTGCTGGGGCGGCACCTGCTCGCCCCCCACGTCCACGTGGTTGGGCTTGCCGACGAACTGCAGCGCCAGCACGCCCAGAAACGCGACCAGCACCAGCATCAGCAGGATCTTCTCGCAGTGCTGCTCAAACGCGTTGGTTCCCTTGATCTTCATCGTCGGGCCTTCCTGTCGGTCGTCCGGGCCGCTCGCCCGGGGTGTGTCTCTGCTTCCGGTCTTCTTCGCCGCGGGCGCTCACGCCCGTCCACCTGCAAACCACCCTGCACGCCACTCACCCCCAAAGTCCAAGGTGGGGGGGGGATGGGGGGGTCAGCCTTCGGGGCCGAAGGGGTCGTCCTCGTCGGCGGTCTCGTCCTCGCGCGGGATGCCGAGCGTCTCGCGCAGCTCGTCGGGCATGAACTCCTTGGTCCACTCCCGCAGCCAGACCGTCTCGATATCGATCACGGCCCGGGCGACGTGCTCCGGCCCGTAGTAGTACCCCTTCTTGAGGTCCTCCCACGCGTCGATGTCCGTGATCTTCACCGACGTCACCGTCATGAAGTTCTGCTCGCCCAACGCCTGGATCAGGATCGGCAGGCGGGCCGGGGCGACCACGGCGTCCAGCCGCACCATCCGCACGTCCATCCCCTCGGGCGTCGTGCCCAGGCGACCGGTGTGCGAGGACTTCCAGGGCCCGGCCGCACCGGCGCTCGGGCTCGACGAGCCGTAGCTGCTCCCGAAGCCGTCGTCCGAGGAATCCTCCTCGCCTCCGCCCGGCCCGGAGAAGTCGGGCATCTGGATCATGATGCGGTTGATCTTCTTGACCACCGAGTCCGGCACCGCGGTCGGTCCGGTCGCGTCGGAGTTGGCCCGCGCGATCGCACCCAGCACGTCCTGCACGACCCAGTAGTCCCACTGCCAGCGGAACAGGTCCTCGGCGGGCACGTCCTGCACGTTCGGCAGCGGCATCGGGCTGAAGGCCGGGTCCTCCACCGGGGCCAGGATCGCCCGGTCCGAGGCGTACACCGACAGGTCCTCCGCCTGACGCGCGATCGCGCCAAGACGACGCAGCACCAGCCGCTTCCTGAGGTCCTCGAGCTGCTCGGGCGTGGGATCGGCGACGCCCTCGGCGAGCAACCGCTCACGCTCCTGCGTGTCGTAGTCGCCCACGATCGCCGCGAGGTCGTCCGGGTCCAGCGGCTCGCCCGCGTTGATGCGGTCGAGCTGACGCCTGTACGCGCTCGCGCGGTTCTGCGTGCCCAGCAGCATGTCCGCGAAGTCCTGCGTCAGGCGGTCGCGCCGACGCTTGTCGGACTGATTGGGCAGCAGCTCCGGCAGCAGCACCTCGTGCTCGCCCCGGTTGCGCTGCACCGCCGAGCTCACCACCTCGCGGACCTGGTTGGTCCGGGCGGCCCGCTTGCTCTTGTAGAACTCCGTGACCGCCTCGTTGGGAGCGCGGGTCTCGGAGGTCGTCTCCTCGCCCTCGAACACCGCCGGCAGCGTGTACGTGACACGCTCCGCCGAGTCGAGCTCACGCTTGGTGGAGTTGTACTCCTCCTCCGCGGCGGTCTTGATCTTCTTGTTCCACATGCTGCTGCCCACGTACGCGCCGGGGATCAGCAGCAGCGTCACCGCCGTGAAGATCACGATCAGCAGGTTCGATTTCACCCATGAAAGCAGGTTGCCCACCATCTCAGTTCTCCTCCTCGCTCGACGCCAGCCCGCCGGGGACCGCGTAGAACGTCACCACCACGGTCCCGCGGGGTGCGGTGCGCTCCGCCGCCGGGTTCGGCAGCGGCGCGAGTTTCTCAAGGTCGCTCGCCGTGTACGTCCGCGACTGGATCTGCGTCCCGCCGCCGACGGGCTGGCCCGTCCGCGGATCGACCATGCCCGGTCGCCCGGTCGGGAACCCGCCCGGGTCCCGCCCGAAGCCGGCGCCCGGGTCGATCCCGTACGGGTCATCGTCCTGCATCGCGATCGCGGGGTTGGTCCCGCCCTCGGCGCCGAACGACAGGGACCACGACTTCTCCGAGCCCGTCGCGAAGACCAGCTCGTACGCCACGCCGGTCCGCTTGGCGTTCTGCTCCAGCCACGTCTCGATCGAGTTGTCGATCAGCAGGTCCGTCTCACGCTCGTTGAGCGCGGTCTCGAGGACCATCCGCACGCGCACGTGCGGGGTGCCGACCAGCCCGCCGAGCCCGTCGTCGCGCTCGGTCGTTTCGGTGTCGTCTTCCTCGTCGGTGAACCCGGCGCCGCCGTACGGGTCACGCGCGCCGCCCAGATCGCGCCCGCCGTACGGATCCCGCCCCCCGTACGGGTCGAACCCGCCGAACGGGTCGGGCCCGCCCAACGAGGGGTCGGTCGCGGTCAGGTCCTCGCCGCTGTCGTCCAGCGTCTCCTGCCAGACCGCGTCCATGTACTTGACGGTGAAGACGGGCTGGATCTTGGTGCGGTCGAGGTTGGGATCGTTGTCGGCCTTCTCCTGCGCCGCCGCGAGGGCTGCGCCCGCGTCGGTCATCAGCATCGCGTAGAGCTGCCGGTCCTCCAGCAGGCTCACGATCTGGCTGGCCCGCAGGTCGTCCTCGGCCCCGCTGGTCACCATCGCCTCGTCCGCGGCGCTCTTGAGCTCCCGCGCGAGGCTGGTCACCTGGCGGATCTCCGCCGGGGGCGACGCGCTCGCGTCGCTGAACGCCATGTTGTCCAGGATCGGGCGGATGAACATCGCGCCCGCGGCGCAGGCCGCCAGGCCCGCCGCCGCGCCGAAGATCGGCACCTTCTTCTTCCACATCGCGGTCTTGAGCACCTCGACGGGCATCAGGTTCGCCTTCAACGCCGCGTGCTCCACGCCCTGCAGCGCCAGCCCGTAGGCCGTCGCCAGGTTCAGGCTCGCGGCCTGGAACTCGCCGGCCCGCTGCCCGTCCACGCTCAGCTTCTTGAACTGCTCCAGGCGGTACACGTCCAGCCCCAGCTGCTGCTTCAGGTACTTCCGCAGCCCGGGGAGCTTGAACGTCGAGCCCAGACCGATCAGACGCTTCAGGTCCGCGTCGGAGTGCACGCTCTCGTAGAAGCCGATCGAACGCTGGATCTCCTGCGCCAGGTCGCTGAACACCGGACGCATCGCCTGCAGCACGTGGCGCGTGTGCTTGGTCTGCTCCGCCTCGCGCTTCAGCTTCTCCGCCTTGGAGTACGTCAGCTTGAACTGGCTCGCGACCGCCTCGGTGAACTGGTGCCCGCCGATCGGGAACGTCCGCACCCACACGCGACCGGCCTCGGCGATCACCAGGTCCGTCGCCATGGTGCCCACGTCCACGATGATCGTGCCGGGCGTGTTCTCGGTGAACCCGAGATCGACCGCCAGCGCGTTGTACGCCGCGACCGGCGAGATCGTGGCGACGTCGGGCGTCAGGCCCAGGTCCTCCAGGATCCGCAGACGCTCGGCGATCCGCTGCTTGGTCACCGCGAAGATGCCCACCTCGACGTCGGGCGAGTCAGGACTCACGAACGTCTGGTAGTCCCACTCGACCTCCTCGAGCGGGAACGGGATCTGCTGCACCGCCTCGAACTTCACAATGTCGGGCACCTTCTTGGGCTCGACCGGGGGCAGCTTGGCAAACCGAGCGAAGCTCTGGTGCCCCTGGAAGCTGATCGCGACCGGGCAGCCCGACAGGTCGTGCTGGCTCGCCAGCGTGCCCAGGGCCAGGCGTATGGCGTCGTCCTGGTCCAGCTCCGGCGTGCTCAGCACCTTCGGGTGATTCACCACCGCGAAGTCGGCCACCTTGAAGTCATCCCCGTCCATCTCGAGTTTCAGAGCCTTGATCGCTCCCCCGCCGATCTCGATGCCCCAGCACGCGTTGCTCGCCATGATCCGGTCCTTTCAACTCGGGGTGCCCCCTCGGGCACACCCCGCTTCATGCTTGCTCCGACACCGACGGTACGGTCCGGGTTCCCCCCCGGCCTCACGATTCACAAGCGCGTGACACACCCGTGACGAACTCCCCCCCCCACGATTTTGGCCTGGCGGTTTCGTCCGCCCTGTTGGCAAGTTGTTTTTTGGCAGTGCCTTACGACTATTCGGCGGTGGCCCACACGCCCGCGACGCTGGAGACCATCGCCTGGCCCTGCTGGTCCATCGCCGCGTTGTAGCGCAGGACGTCCAGCTTCGAAGCCCCGGCGAGTTTCATGCCCGCGATCAGGTTGCCGGCGCTGCACCAGCGGGTCGGGTTCTGCTGCCACGCCATCGCCCCGATCAGGTCCTCCGGGCGACCCTCCTCGAGGTGCTTGATCATCTCGCGGTCGTGCAGCAGCACCTGCTCCCGCATCTGGGCCCCCTCGCCCTCCTCCTCGAGCAGGTTCACCCGATCCCCGAAGCTGGGGCCCACGTGGCTGAGATCGGCGCTGCTGATGATCAGCGTCCGCCCCCCGACCCCCTCCAGGGCCTTGGACAGGGCCTCCACGAACGGGTCGAGGGCGAGGCCGTTGCCGTCGTAGCTGTCTCCGTTCGCGCGCGACGGGTCGTGGATCAGGGCCCCGAGCACGGGCAGATCCTTGCCGAAGACGTGCTGGATCCAGGGCAGGTGCAGCTCGATCGAGTGCTCGTTCTCGTGGTCGTACCGCTCAGCGAGCAGTTTGGCCGAGCCGTCCTCGCCCAGGGCCGATTTCAGGCCCTCGAACAGCTCGGAATCCAGCGGCATGGTGCCCAGGGGGGTCTCGTACCCCTTGTCCACGCCGCAGACGCCGGTGGAGACGCCGAAGTGGTTGGTCCCGAGGATGACCACCCGATCCGGGGCCTCCAGGCCTTCCAGAGCCCCGTAGACGGAGGCGTAGTTCAGCCAGCCCCGGGGGTAATCGAGGTGGGGGGCGACGATCCCGGCGGGGAGGCTCTCGAGCGGGCGGAAGCCCTCCTGCTGCTTGGCCTGCTCGATCCAGCCGCGCATCGCGGCCCGGAGGGTCTCGGGCCCCTCGGTCTTTTTCTGCTCGTCGGTGGTCTCCTCGCCGTGCTTGCCCATGACGAGCATGTCGGCCATCTGGGCGGTGGAACCGGGGGGGAGGGTGTCCGCCTTGTCGAAGGCCTCGCGGACCTCGGCGAGCATGGTGTCGAAGACGGGCCCCTCGAGCAGGCCGGCGTCGTCGAGCTGGGCGACGAACTGCTCGAGCATGCTGCGTTGCAGGCCCTTGCCGACCTCCTCGACGATGGCGTCGAGGGCCCGGGTGCCGTCCATGAGGCCCAGCACGCCCTGGAAGGCGGGGTGGGCCGCGACCATGGAGGGGGAGATCTGGCGTGCGTCGGAGATGCCCATCATCATCTGCTGCTGCCCGTCCGGTCCCTGCACGGGCATGCCGACCACTCGGATCGGACGGAGGCGGGGCTGCTCCTGGTGGGGCTCGCCCTTGAACTCGGGGCGGGGCTTGGAGGTGGGCTGGTCGGACATGGTCGCTCCTGGAGAGGAAGTGGGTCGGGTGAGGACTGTAGGGGGCTGTCCACTGGACCCGCCCCGGCAGCACGCTACACTTTTCGGCTCGTCACGGACCGACGACCGGGCGGGGCCCACGGCCCCGCAAACCTTGACCATCACACCAGTTCGCACTCTTCCCAGCACGGGGATCAACGCCATGGCCGACACACTCGACACCCTCAACGCCGGCGACGCGGTCAAGTGCACCATCGCCAAGGCCCCCAACAAGGCCTCCGCGACCAAGACCATCGAGCGCCTGATGCGCCTCTCGCCCGACAACAAGCAGGCGTTGGCCCACGCCCAGCACGTCCGCGATCAGCGGAAGAACGTGTACGTCCGCGGCAACCGCTGGTGGACCTCGCGCGAGAAGGCCGCCCGCGTCGTGCACTGCCAGACCGGCGCCTCCTGGACGATGCCCTTCACCTACCAGATCAAGCCCGACCTGGCCTCGGTGGCGGACTACCTGACCTTCGAGAAGGCCTGAGCCGCTCACCCAACCGAGTGAATCACCCGAGCCCCGAGCGCGAGCGAGGGGCTTCTTTGTGCGCACAGAATCGGGTCTTGGGAACGGCGTGGTCTTCGTCTGTGACCCCGCGATTCGCCCGCTCCCTAGCATCGCGTATGAAGCTGCTGATCCTCGTCGCGTGTGTGCCATTCGCCCTGCTCGCCGCCTGCAACCAGCAGGAGCCCAGTGATGGCCCCGAGACCGGGGAGGCGTCCGCCGATAGTCCGGGCGACAACCTGGGCGCCGACATGCAGGACGACGCCCCGCTCGCCAGCGCCGCCGCGCCGGGCCTGAACCCCACCTGGACGTACGAGAACGTCCGGGCGGAGGTCGTGAAGCTGCCCGACGTGTTCACTGATCTGACGCTGCATCACGAGCACATTCCCGACTTTGTCGCGCCGATGACGGGGGAGTTGCACATCAACTCGAACGGGGCCACCGGGATGCGGGCGATGCAGATGCCCTTCCCGCCCGCCGAGGGCGTGGACATCTCGGGGCTGAGGGTGGGCGACAAGCTCGAGGTGGATCTGGGCGTGTGGGGGCCGGAGGCGGAGGGCGGGTTCCGGTTCGCGATGATCGGGTTCCGGAGGCTGCCGGGCGACACGGTGCTCGACTACGCCGACAAGCCCGCCGCGGCGCCCGACGACGCCGGTGCCGACGACAGTGACGGCGGCTGAGCACGCATGTAGGGGGCGTTTGCCTTATCGCACGCCCTCGACGCAGGGCGAGAGAGACCGTTCCCACGATGAGTTGTGCCATGAAAAAAACCCGGCACGCAGCGAGAAGCCGCGTACCGAGTCTCGTGGGGGTCTATTCGTGCTCGCGAGCGAGCGAAGGTTCGTCTTGAAGAGTTCCGCCGCGCCGATCGAGTGATCGGACACTCCCGGTTCGCAGCCCGCGCGCGGGCTGTTCCAGAGCCGCCACAAAATTTATGGTGCGTTCCGAGCGAACCCCGGGCGGGAAACCCGACGGCGTGATCCGGATCTCAGCTCACGCCCGACCCGAGCCGGTCCATGACCTTCTGCAGGTCGCTCCAGACCTTTTTGCGGTTCTCCGGCGTGTAGCTGCGGAGCAGGTAGGCGGGGTGGTAGGTGGGCATGACGGGGATGGGGTCGCCGGCCCAGCCGAGCTCGAAGCCGCCGAAGATGCCGGTGCCGGAGCCCGATGGGAACTCGCGGAAGGAGCCGCGCATGGCGCGCATGGGCTCGGTGGTGCCCAGCAGCAGGCGGCTGGCGGGCAGGCCGAGCGTGACGATAACCTCGGGGCGGATCACGCGGATCTGGTCGAACAGGTACGGGGCGCACAGCGACGCCTCCTCGACCGTGGGCGTCTGGTTGTTCGGCGGGCGCGTTTTGAGCACGTTGCAGATGTAGACGGTCTCGCGGCTGAGCCCCATCGCGACGATCATCTTCTCGAGCAGCACCCCGCTGCGCCCGACGAACGGGCGCCCCTCCTTGTCCTCCTGCTCGCCCGGGGCCTCGCCCACGAACATCAGGCGGGCGCACGGGTCGCCCTCGCCGAAGACGATGGAGTGGTGATCGGTCACGAAGTGCTGGTGCGGGGCGTCGGCCTCGTAGCGGGCCCGGACCTCGTCGAGCAGCGCCTGGGCCACCTCGCGCGAAGGCTTGTCGCCGGGCACCTCGATCGGCGTGTACGACGCGCCGGGGCGAGCGGCGACCATGGGCTTCGCCTCGACCTGTGCAGCAAGCTCCCCACCCCCTCCACTGCCCCCACTACTCTCGCCCCCACTCTGGCCACCCGCGTCCGGGCCGGTCACGGGGGCATCGTGCACCGCGCCGGTCTCGACGAAATCAAACCCGTCGCCCAGCGCCACGAAATCGACCCCCAGCAGGCGCGACGTGTGCGCGTGCTGGCGGATCACACGGACCGCCTTGGCATCGAGACCGGGCACGATCAGCCGCCGCTGGTGGGGTCGTCGCCCTCGCCGGTCGGGTCGGTGGTTTCTTCGATCGTGGCGGGCTGGTCGTCCGCGGCGTCCTGGGCGGCCTCGCCGGCGTCGGACGCGGCGTCTTCGAGCGCCTCGGTCGCCTCGTCGAACTCGTCCGGCACGCCGTCGTCGGGGCCCTCGGGCCCGCGCGGCGTGGTGGTGATGCCACGCTCCTGATTGCCGACCTCGACGGTGCCGGGGCCGGAGACCAGCTCTGGCAGCACGGCCCCGCAGAGGCCGCCGACCACCAGGCCCAGGATCAGGCCGGGCAGGAAGGCCCTGGTGAAGCTGCTCGAGTCTTGCGGTGTGCTGTCTGCCATGGGGAAAGCCTCGCTGGGTGGTTGGCACGCGGCTCGGGCCGCGCTCGCATCAGTGTAGCGAGCCCGCCCCTCCCGATGGACCCTGCCGTGGTGTTAAAGACCTCGCCCCTTGCGGCGCATCTCGGAGGCCCAGCGTCCGAAATCGAGTGCCGCGTGCAGCATCGCCAGCCGACTCTGCGGCGCTCCCCGCCCGAAGGCGGTGTCCCAGCGCCAGGCGAGGTAGCGATTCTGCTTCCACGCGCGTGTCTCGATGGCCAGCAGCACCAGCGTCAGCACCGCGCGCGGGATCCGGATCACGTTCCGCCAGTTCATCGCACGCCTCCGGTGTCGTTGAGTGCCCCGCGGACCCATTCGACCGTCTCGGCCAGCCCCTCGTCGAAGCCCGTGACCGGGGTGTAGCCGATCAGCTCGCCGGCGCGCGACACGTCGGCCATCGAGTGGCGGACGTCGCCGGCGCGGTCGGGCTCGTGCAGGGGCTCGGTCCCCTCGGCCTCCATCATGGACGCGAGGCGCCGGGCGAGCTCGTTGAGCGTGACCCGCTCGCCGAGCCCGATGTTCATCGCCTCGCCCGAGAGCGTGCGCTGGCTGGTCGCGCTGAGCAGGTTGGCGAGCACGGCGTTGGCGACGGGGGTGAAGTCGCGTGACTGCTCGCCGTCGCCGTAGATCACGGGCTGATCGCCCGCGCTGAGTTTCTCCAGCAGCGCGGGGATGACCGCGGCGTAGGCGCTGCCGGCGGGCTGGCGCGGGCCGAAGATGTTGAAGTACCGCAGGCAGGCGGTGCTCAGTCCGTAGCAGCGCGACCAGACGCGGCAGAGCTCCTCGCCCGCGAGCTTGCTCGCGGCATAAGGCGAGACGGGGTCGGTGGGCATGGACTCGACCTTGGGCAGCGCCTCCGACTCGCCGTAGGCGCTTGAAGAGGCCGAATAGACCACGCGATGCACGCCGAAGGCCCGCGCGGCCTCGAGCACGCGCAGCGTGCCGCTGGCGTTGACGACCCAGGAGCGTGCCGGGTCCTCGATGGAGCGCGGGACCGAGCCGATGGCCGCGAGGTGGAAGACGATGTCCGTGCCGTTCACGGCCTCGGCGAGCCCCTGGGGGTCGAGGATGGAGGCCCGGATGAAGCGGAGCCGCTCGGGGTCGAGGTCGATGAGCGAGCAGATGTGCTCGCTGGAGGAGCTGGAGCAGTCGTCGATGACGCGGACGGTGGCGCCGAGCGAGTGCAGGGCGTCGCACAGGTGCCCGCCGATGAAGCCGCACCCGCCGGTGACGCAGACGGCCTTGCCATCGAAGGCTGGTCGGAGCTGCTCGAATGTGTCCTTGGGCAGACGCACGGGGGGAGTGTAGGGGATGCTGCGCGTGGCGTGTCGCGCGTTGCGCGTCGGCCGACGGTTCGCGGACGCCGACTCGCGAATTTGTGCGCGCGAAAGCCGTTGCCCATGCGGGCCCGGTCAGCAGCCCGCGAGGTATGCCCCGACGAATGCCTGGATGTCGGCGCTGTCCACGAGTCCGTCGTCGTTGAAGTCGGCGCTCAGGTCCTGGGCGAGGAACCGTGTCACGAAGGTGTCCACGTCGCCGAGGTCGAGGACGTCGTCGAGGTTCAGATCGGCCGGGCAGCGGGTGCCGTAGAGCGTGAGCGCGACGGAGTTGAGGGTGGCGAGGTCGGCGATGCCCTGGTCGGCGACGCGGAGGGACCAGACGCCGCCGGAATCCTCACCCCATGGGCGGTAGGACTTGAAGGGGTAGTCGTGGATGCCGTCGCCGGGGGTGCCTCGCGTGGTGGCGAGGACGGACTCGGTCCCGGCGGGTGAGGTGAGGACGATCTCGAGGTCGCCGACGAAGGTGGAGCTGGCGTTGACGACGAGTTCGACGGACTCGATGGTGAGGCCGTGCTTCATGGGGATCTCGAAGGTGACCCCGTCGGTGTCGTTGTCTGGGATGGGGGCGTTGTAGGTGATGCGTCCCGAGGTGATGGACCGCTCGGGCTTGACGGGGGTGTGGGTCTCGGCGGCGAGGCACATGGCGCCGGCGTCGATGGCGCCGAAGCCGTAGAGGTCGGAGACCCAGAACCCGGCGCCGTTCTGCTGCCAGGAGGTGCTGGTGGGGTCGCAGCGGCGCGCGGTGTTTGCGATGATGTGCATCGCGTCGCGCCGCGTGAGCTCGGGGTTGGCCTCGAGCATGAGGGCGATGGCGCCCGCGGCGACGGGTGCCGCGGCGGACGTGCCGCCGAACGTGGGGGTGTAGTTCCCGGCGTCGTAGCCGGCGGCGCCGGTGAGGTCGGTGGTGGTGATGCCCTGGTCCCCGCCGCTGGAGGGGGCGACGACAAAGATGTTGGAGCTGCGCTCGGTGTAGTGGGCGGCGCGATCCTGGTCGGTGATGGCCCCGATGCCGAGCACGAAGCGGCTGCCGACCCAGCAGTCGTAGTCGGCGCGGTCGGCGTTGAGTGCTCCGGCGTTGCCCCCGTTGCCGCCGGCCCAGACGAACAGCCCGCCGCGCTGCCCCCGCCCGAGGGTGGCGTACTGCTCGAGCGCGCTCTCAAGCATCTCGGTGAGGTAGTAGAAGTCGCCCGAGTCCGCGGGGCCCCAGGAGCAGTTCTTGATGTGGGTGCGTCCCATCTTGAAGGTGAGCGCCGCGGCGGTGGTCGCCTCGTCGCCGTAGACCTGCGAGGCGATGCCCGCGTTGTAGGCGATGCCGGTCCCGCCGATGGTGTTCTGGCCGTCCGCGGCGATGATGCCGGCGACCGAGGTGGCGTGCTCGGACTCGTAGTAGGAGTTCGCGGTCGCGATGGCGGGGTTGATGTTGGCCTCGAGGTCGGGGTGGTAGCGCTCGGTGGGGTCGAAGGCGTCGGGGTGCTGGATGCTGTTCTCGACCACGCCGACGTTGACGCCGAGACCGGAGTAGCCCAGGTCCCAGGCCTGGCGGGCGTTGATGTCGTGCCCGGGGTCGAGGGTGTTGTCGAGGTGCCACTGCATGGGCAGCAGCTCGCCGGTGGGCGTCCGCAGGCGTTTCTCGGGCATGGCCGAGAGCTCCACGGACTCGAACCGGCCCGAGGCCCAGAGCGTGCGCGCGTGGCGGGCGGCCTCGCGCACGGATGGGGCGCGGACGATCACGAAACCGGACACGGGCTCGAACCGCTCGACCGTGACCCCGGCGGGCAGGCCCTTGGTGAGCAGCCCGGCGTCGCCCTCCGGGCGCGGCTCGGTCGAGGCGAGCAGGCTCGCGACGGCCTCGACCGAGTCGGACCGGACGAAGACGTCGGGCCCGAGCTCGAACCGCTGCGCGGTCGGTGCGCCGACCGCCTTGGGGCTGGGCGGGAAGGTGAGGGTGCCGATGGCGTGCGACTCGTCGGGGGTGTCGGCGTCGAGCGTGACGAGGCCCATGGGCGTGGGGGCCGTGACGGGCTCGCCCGCGACGGCGGGGGTGCCGGCGGCGCCGAGGAGGGCGGAGATGAGGACGGTGCTCGCGGTGCGTGTCATGAGGATTGGTCCTGTGGGCGGTGTGGGCGTGGTGGGAAGGGATCAGCAGCCGGCGAGGAAGGCGGCGACGAAGGCGCCGATGTCGCCGTTGTCGAGGATGCCGTCGTTGTTGAAGTCGGCGGCGAGGTCGGAGGCGAGGAAGAGCGCCACGAACGCACCGATATCGCCGTTGTCGAGCACGCCGTCCGCGTTGACGTCGGCGGCGCAGGGGTATTCGAGGGTGATGAACCAGGCGGTGCTGGTGCCGCCGTGCCCGATGATGCGGGTGCCGTCGTTGGAGATGGCCTGGCAGACCTGGAGGGGGTAGCCGTCGGGGACGTCGCCGCCGTGGGACTCGACGAACTCGACGAGCTCGAGGCAGTCGCCCTGCCCGTCGGGCTGGATCCACGCGCGTCGGTTGCCGAAGAGCGAGTCGAAGCCGACGATGGTGCCGGTCTCGTCGGCGATGTCCATCGCCCGTCCGGCCCAGCCGCCGGCGATGCTGCCGGTGCCCACGATCTGGGCGCCGCCGGCGGCGGTCCAGGTGTAGGCGTCGTAGTTGAAGTCCTTGGTGGGGGTGGCGTGGTCGTAGTAGGTCATGAGCAGGACGGAGCCGTCGTCGCTCATGCCGAGGACCTCGCCCTCGGTGCCGGCGCCGTTGGGATCGATGACGGTGCCGGCCCCGGTGAGCCCGTCCCAGAAGCAGGGCGTGCGTGCGCTGGTCTGGCAGAAGCCCGCGACCACGGAGCCGTCGGCGCTGACGACCGAGGCCCGGTTGCGCCCGTCCTCCAGCACCTCGAGCTGGGTCATGCCGGCGACGCCGTCCCAGATGAACCCGCGCCCGTCGCACCCGTCCCACGACAGACCGACGACGGTGCCGCCGTCGCTCGAGATCTCGTACCCGTTGGAGCGGCTGGGGCAGGTCCCCGCGTTGGGCAGGAACCCCAGCGAGACCCAGCCGGTGGCCTGCGTCCAGCGACCGGCGACCTCGCCGTCGAGCGTCAGCATGTCACCGGTGACGACGGAGCCGTCCTCGGAGACGCCCGCGGCGTTGGTCTGGTCGCCGAGCGACCCGAGGATGAGCAGGTCGTCGAGCAGGATGTCGTAGCGGTACGAGCTGTCGGCGATGCCGTCGGCGTCGCTGTCGAAGCCGCCCACGATGTATCGCCCGTCGGGCGTCAGGTCGTTGGCGCCGACGCACCCGTCGGGGAGGTAGGAGATGGTGGCGACGGGCTGGGCGAGGGCGGTGGTGCCGGCGCCGGCCAGGAGTGCGAGTGCGGTGCGTGTCATGGTGGTGGTCCTGTGAGCGGGGTGGGCGTGGAGTGCGGGATCAGCAGCCGGTGAGGAAGGCGGCGACGAAGGCGCCGATGTCGCCGTTGTCGAGGATGCCGTCGTTGTTGAAGTCGGCGGCCAGATCGGAGGCGAGGAAGAGCTGCACGAACGCGCCGATGTCGCCGTTGTCGAGCACGCCGTCCGCGTTGACGTCGGCGGCGCAGGGGTACTCGAGGGTGATCATCCAGGCGATGCCCCCGCCGCCGTGCCCGATAATGCGGGTGCCGTCGTTGGTGATGGCCTGGCAGACCTGGAGGGGGACGCCGTCGGGGACGTCGCCGCCGTGGGACTCCACGAAGGAGACCAGCTCGACGATGTCGCCCTGGTCTCCGTGCCGGATCCAGGCCCTGCGGTTGCCGAGCAGGATATCGAAGCCGACGATGGTGCCGGTCTCCTCGGCGATGTCCATCGGGATGCCGGTCCAGCCGCCCGAGATGCTGCCGGTGCCGATGAGCTGGAAGCCGCCCGAGGCGGTCCAGGTGTGGGCGTCGGGGTAGTGGTCCTTGGTGGGGTTGGCGGCGTCCCAGTACTCGACGAGGAGGACCGAGCCGTCGTCGGACATCCCGTGCACCTCGCCCAGGCTGTCCGCGTCGGGGTCGAGCAGCATGCCGTCGCCGGTGACGCCGTCCCAGACGGCGGGCGAGCGTGAGAAGTTGCCCTGGCAGAAGCCGGCGATGACGGTGCCGTCGTGGTTGACGACCGAGGCGCGGTTGCTGCCGTTCTCGAGCAGCTCGAGCGCGACCATGCCGCCCGCGTCGGTCCACTTGATGGCGTGGGCGTTGCAGCCGTCCCAGGAGAGGCCGACGACGGTGGTGCCGTCGCCGGAGATCTCGTAGCCCGATGAGAGGCTGGGGCACTGCAGGGCGTTGGGGAGGTGGCCGATCGAGGCCAGGCCGCCGCCCGGCGTCCAGACCGCGGCGGTGGAGGAGAACTCGTCGTAGGGCATCGAGCCCGCGCCGATGGAGCCGTCGTCGGAGATCGCACTGACGAGCTCAATCCCGGACGCGATGGCCCCGGAGGCGATGACGTCCACGGTCCCGAGCACGGTGTCGTAGCGGTAGGAGCCGTCGGTGAAGCCGTCGCCGTCGGAATCGTACCCGCCGACGATGAACCGCCCGTCGGGCGACATGTCGTTGGCGCTGACACAGCCCTCGGGGAGGAAGGAGAAGGTCGCGGTGGGCTGGGCGAGGGCCGCGGATCCGGAGGCGACGAGGAGGGCGGCGATGGCGTGTGCGTGCATGGGATGCTCCGTGGGTGAATCGGTGTGCGTGCCAGCACGTCTCGGCGCGCGTGGTTGTTTGTCGGAAACCCGGCCTCGGGCGGTGACCCGGGGGCGGGCAGAGGTTCGCGTGGGAGTGATCGTGAGATCCCTCGGCGCGTTGGGATCAGGCGCGACGGCGCCGCGTGGAGACGAGCCCGGCCAGGCCGAGCAGGGTCGCGCTGGCGGGCGAGGGGACGGCGTTCCAGGAGAGGTCGTCCACGTAGGTGTTGGGGGTGAAGCCGTAGCCGAGGATGCGGACCTCGTCGAAGGTGGCCCCGCCGGCGGTGGTGATGTCGAACCAGGTGTCGCCGACGCCGCCGTAGGGCGCGTCGCCGAAGTAGGAGCCGACCTCGACGCCGTCGTTGAGGGCGAAGACGCCCATGCCGCCGCCGAAGAAGGAGGCGGGGCCGGAGTTGTCCCAGATCTGGGCGGAGAACTCGGTGAGGTCGGAGTCGAAGGTGATGAAGACGCCGAACGGGCCGGACGCGGCGTTGCCCGTGCCGAGCCCCCACCCGCCCACGGCGGTGTCCCAGTCGCCGACGTCGATGTTGCCGGTGCCGCTGACGATGCTGGAGATGCCCAGCGAGCTCCAGGCGTCGGCGTTGACCGAGCCGGTGGGGCCGGCGGGCTCATCGAAGTTCAGCGTGGTGGAGTAGGTCGGGGCCGGGGCGCCCGTGCGGGTGACGGTGACCTGCGCCAGGGCGGTGCCCGCGAGGGACGCGGCGGCCAGGCAGGCGACGGCTGAGATGTGGCGGTGGGTGTTCATGTGTGCTCTCCGGTTCTGATTCTCTGATCTCGAATGACTCTCTTCCCGTGATCGGGAGAGCCCTCACGTTGAGGTGCTCTGGTGGGTGAGTCCCGAGAATACTGAGGCCACAGTTCCATTACAAGTTTCCCTAGGGAAAATTGCAGATAATTCTTTTGGGGAGTTTCTCGGCAATGAGAATCCGCTAGAATGGCTCCGGATCACCCCAATCGCCCTTTCCCGGCCTCACGCCGGATCAGCACCAGAATCGAGTCGGGACAATGACGTCTCCAATTACTACTGCCGAGGTCGGATTTGAGGAGCACTGCCGCTCGTCTGTGGATCGGCTCCGGGCCGCGTTGATCGAGCTGTACGACGAAGCGGGGGCGGATTCGTCGAGCCCGCAGGACGTTGCACGCGAGTTTGGGCTGAACAAGAACCTGACCTGGAAGATCTCGAAGATCATCAACGCCGAGGACCTGATCGAGGCGGCGCCGCACGTGCCGGGGACGTCCGGGGTGCAGATCCTGCTGAAGGGGTTCGAGAAGGCGGGGGTGGGCGGCGTGTCGCTGGGGCGGGTGCGCGAGGCCGCGAACTCGTTCGAAGAGATGATCGAGGTGCAGGTGGGGGACCGGGCGACGCTGGAATTGGTGCTGGACGGGATGGCGGTGGGCGCGAGCGATCGTCTGGAGACGAGCCGTAGGCTGAGCTTCCGGGGCAACTCGGGCGTGTGGGGGGTGCAGGCGAAGGTGCGGCTGGCGTCGAACCTGCTGATCCCGAACGCGGACGATCCGGAGAAGCTCGATATCGCGACGGTGCGCGGGTACGTGGGGTTCCGGCGGCTGCGTCCGGCGGTGCGGTGGCCGCTGTTCCGGATCCGGGAGTGGGGCGACTCGTCGGAGCCGATGCTGAACCGGCCGCGTTGGGAGGCGCTGGAGCTCGAGGGGGAGAACGCGTCGCGCCTGATGCCCACGTTCACGTCGGCCCGTCTGCCGGACATCAAGCCGATGCGGACGTCGGAAGGCGTGGACTATGTGCTGGTGCCTGGCCCGATCGGGAACTTCGGGGCGGTGGATTGCTTCCAGGGGGAGATGATGCGCCGTGCGGTGAGCGGGTACGCCGAGGACGGCGACCCGATCGCGGAGTTCGGCGTGGCGGTGACGGTGCCGGCGGAGTATCTGGTGATGGACCTGATCGTGCACGAGTCGCTGGAGTACGCGTTCGACCCGAGGGTGCTGGTGTTCGGTCGCGAGTTCAGCCAGGGGCAGCGGACGGCGGACGAGGAGCACGACTCGGTGCTGCCGATCCGGGACCGTGCGACGAAGCTGTCGGGTCGCCCGCCGGTGGTGACGACGCCGCTGGTGCCGCAGTACGCGGGGATCTTCCAGACGGCGTGCGCCCGCCTGGGCGTGGACGCGCGGGAGCTGCGTGGGTACCGGCTGCTGATGAAGTACCCGCCGATGGGTGCGACGGTGGTGCAGCGGTTTGAGCTTCCGGAGCGTGGGTGAGAGAGCGTCGCCGCTCAGCACCCTTCCTGGAATGCGACGAGAAACGACTGGATGTCTGCTGAGTCGATCCGGCCGTCGAAGTTCGTGTCGGCGTAAGGCGAGCCGGCGAGGTAGCGGTCCACGAACACGGCCAGGTCGCCCTGGGTGACGATGCCGTCGAGGTCCGAGTCGGCGGCGCAGTAGGTCCGGCACACCAGGCCGCCGTCGTACTCGATCGCGTTCTCGCCGTCAGGGATGAGCGCGTTCATGTGCACGAACGCGAGCTGGGCCAGATCGAAGACGTACAGGTTGACACTTCCCAGTTCGAGTATGGAGCCGGGCGCGAGAGCCAGCGGCTCGGGCGAGGCGCTCGAGAGCACCTGACGCCCGAAGACGTACACGGACTCGCTGCCCGGCTCGGACTCCGAGTCGTTCACCCACGCATCGACGAGCGAGACCAGCCTGGCGCCCGATCGCGGGTTGATGACGAGCTCGCTGATCCCCATCGAGTCTTCGATCTCGCGCTGGTTCGCGGGTGCGACGCCGCGGTCGGGCGCCAGCGCCTCGAGCGTGGACCGGCCGGGTCCGGCCAGTTCGATCCGTGTGCCCGAGATCAGGTTGCGCCCGAAGATCGGGGAGGTGATCTCGAACCCGCCGCCCAGTTCGAGCGTTCCATCGTCGAGGCGGAACGTGTCGGACTCGTCGAGGTGGAGCGAGCCGCCGAAGACAAACCTGCCGGCTCGTGCCAGATTGAAGGTGAGCACCTCGGGGAGCTGCCCGAGGCGGGGCATCTCGATCCGGCCCTCCGAGCCAGACGGGTCGCCCAGCATCTCGAGCCGCAGTCGGCGGTCGATGGGGCGGAACACGGGGCCTTCGGCGGATTCGCCCATCGGCACGGGCTGGAGCACGTTCCCGGGGATCTCGGTGAATCGTTCGAGTTCGGGGAACACAACGGCACCCCGTGCGGCCACGATCACGAGCGTCTGCACGGGCCCCTGCCGGATCGTGTGGAGACGGTTGAATGAGAGGTTTCCGCCCTTGATGGTCGAGATTGAGGAGCTCAGGTAGGACTGGACCGGGATATCGATCGGGAGGCTGCTCTCGTTGGAGACCGACGCGTTGTCCCAGTTCTTGACCGCCGGGTAGACGGGGGCGGGGAGGGGTTGTCCGTTCTCGCTGCGGATTCGGATGCTCCAGCGCGCGAAGCTGTCCACGCCCGGCGCGTCGAACACGGAACCGGGCTGCATGACCAGTGCCGACGGGTACGCGAACTCGGCCCGCGGCAGCCGGAGCGTGGAGTCTCTGCCGATGCTGATCGAGACGGGGCTCTCGATCAGCTCGAGCGAGGGGAGCGTCACATCGGACTCGTTGATCGTGAGGGTGTTGGAATAGGAGAAGCGGGCGTTCTGGTTTCCGCCCGGCACGGGTCGTTCGAGCGAGTCGATGGTCTCGAGGCTGTCGGCCTGGAGGGTGGCGCCTTCGAGGATATCGATCGAGAAGGGGCCCTCGATCCTGGTCGTCCCGAGCAGGCGGACGTCGCTCTCGATGTTGGTGAGCTGAAAGATCTGGTCGGGAGCCGAGCGGATCGTCTCGGGCGAGGCATCGAACCGGTGGCGCTCGTAGTCCTGCGGGTCGTGGGCGGAGGCAACCCGGTCCAGCGTGATGCTTGCGCCGTCGAGGCCGGTGATCGAGGGCGCCGCGAGTGTCGCGGTGTTGTACACCGAGACCCTGGTCTGCCCGAGATTGACCGGGCGCACGAACTCGAGCCTGCCGTCGCCGGAGATCCGCACGGTGGAGAGCGGCGGCGCGGAGCGCAGGCGCACGGTGCCGCCGTCTTTCACCGTGACATCCAGAGGTGCTCCGAGGCGGGTTCCCCCGGAGAGGTCGATCAGCCCGGGGTGCCCGTCCAGCCCCTCGGCCGTGATGTCGAGCGAGCTGTTCCCGCCCGGCTTGTTGCGGATGACGGCGAGCTGGGTGAGATCGGCGGTCCCTCCGAAGACCCGGATCGCGGGTTCGGTGTTCACCGGTCCGGAGTTGTTGTGCCACGGATAGGAACCGGCCACGAACCGCCCACGCAGGCGTGCTGTTGCCCCGGCGTAGATCATGAACTCTGACCCGAGGTACGTCGTTTCCCACGAATCGATCAGCAGCGAGGACCCGGCCTCGGCCCGGAATCTGCCGGACAGGTGCGGGGACGGATCCACGATTCTCAGGACGGCCCCGTCTCGCAGGTGCATGATCGTGTCTCGGACGTCCAGCGTGCCGATCCGTACGAACGAGCCGGGCGGGAACTCGACCACGTCGGAGCTGACCGAGTTCCGATCGGGGAAACGCACGTCGTAGGTGAATTGCTTTGAGTTGTTGGGCACACGCCCGATATCCCAGGCCGCGGGATCGAGATAGTCCCCGAGATAGGACTCGTACCAGTCGAAGGTCGCTTGGATGCGCTGCTGGGGCCCGTCGGTCAGGTCGGGCTGGGGCGTGGCGGTCCGGCTCGCAAGGAGCAGGAACGCGAGGCAACAGATCACTCTCATCCGGTGGGCTCCCTGTCGGCGTGTGAGACGCTCGCGTTCGCAGCGTAACCCGGGTTGCGTCGGTTTACTAGGGTGAATTTCGGCGTGGGTGTGGGTGCGGACACTCCCGTGCCTGTGCGTGTCGAGACGCATACAGGCGGGCCGATGGTCTGATGTTCGGATCCGAGTCTGAAAGGCGTGGACGCTTGGCGTGTGGCGCGGGTTCAGCAGCCGGCCAGGAACGCGGCGACGAAGGCCTGGATGTCTCCGAGGTCAATGACGCCGTCGGCATTGAAATCGGCGGCGGGGTCGCTGGCGAGGAAGAGGCCGACGAATGCCTGGATGTCACCCTGATCGACGACGCCGTCGGCGTTGACATCCGATTGGCAGCGGCACTCCCAGACCGCGAAGTGCTGGGCGTCTGAGGACCCGGACAGAGTGAATGACCCCCCCACCAGCATGCCCCCGTCGGGTGTGGTGTGGACTGTTTCGATGCGCCCGTCGATTTGAACTCCAGTTGTTGACCAGGTGGAGCCGTCCCAGACCGCCAGGCGGCTGGCATCGCCGGAGCCGAGGCCGTAGAACCGGCCGCCTGCGATCACGATCTCGGAACCGTCGCTCGCGGTGCCGGTGGCGAGTGCATCGATGGGGTAGCCGAGGCTGCCGGTCGCGTCGTCGAGCGGTGACCAGGACGTGCCGTTCCAGGAGGCGATGAGGCTCGCGGGGTTGCCGCCCGCGGCCCCGAAGTTGCCGCCCACGAACAGGGTGTCGTTGGCGACCGTCATCGCATAGACGTACGGCGAGACGGTTCCCCCGATCCCGCCCGCGACCTCGGACCAGTTGCTGCCGTTCCAGCGTGCGATGGCGTTGGTCGTGACGGATCCGGCGTTCGTGAAGTAGCCCCCCGCGTACAAATCGCCCGCGTGCGAGGCCAGTTCGTAGACCCCGGACCCGAAGAAGCCGCCCGTGATCCCGGTGTCGAGCGCAGACCAGGCGAACCCGTTCCAGCGTGCGATGCGGTTGACCGACTGGAGCGATCCGATGGAGTAGAACTGCCCGCCCGCGTACAGGGCGTTGTTGTGGACCACGAGCGCGAGCACCGGGTCGCCCGCGCCGTCCCCGAAGGCCGACCACGAGGACCCGTTCCATCGGGCGATGTTCTCGGTGCCACTCTCGCCGGCGAAGTCGAAGACGCCGCCGACGAAGAGCTCACCGTCGAACACGGCCATGTCGTAGACACCCGGCTGGATCTTCGTCGGCGCCCGCACCCCGCCCTCGACGGGATGCCAGTGCTGCCCGTCCCAGCGTGCGATGTTGTTCGCGGCAGTGTTCGGAGCGCTGGTGAAAGAACCGGCGACGTAGGTGTCCCCATCGAACTCGACGATGGATCGGATGACCGGGGCTCGTTCCCCGTCCGCGAAGCCGCCGCCGACCGGATGCCAACGCTGGGTGTCCCAGCGGGCGATGTGGTGCGCGAGGATGTCGGACTCCGAGGTTGCCCCGACACCGCCGACGGTCTCGAACTCGCCCCCTGCGGCGTAGCCGTCGTGCCACTCGGCCAGTACGTTGATCTGTGCGCCGGCGCCGTCTCCCAGCGCCTCCCAGCCAGAGCCGTCCCAGAGGGCCGCGTGGCTCGTGCGGGCCCCGCCGATTCTGAAGAAGTTGCCCCCGACGAGGAGTCCATCCGGCGTGGTCTGGAGCGCGAGCACGGAGTTGACCGTGTCGTTCTGCGAGGGCGAGACCGCGTTCCAGGCGAGCCCGGTCCAGCGGGCGAACCCCTTGACGTTGATGCCCCCGGCTTGCGTGAACACGCCGCCCGCGTAGAGCTGGTTGTTGAAGCTCGCGAGTGCGTGCACGGCGTTGTTGACACCCGTGCCGATGTTGTCCCAGACGCTGCCGTTCCAGGTGGCGATGCCTGAGACGGTCTCGCCCCCGGCCGTGGGGAAGACGCCGCCGGCGACGAGCTTGCCCTGATGGACCGTGAGTGCGTTGACCGTGTCGGTGGTCCCGGACCCGAGCGGGCTCCAGGTCGCGCCGTCCCAGGACGCGATGTGTGCGCAGGGAACGGCGCCCACGGCTTGAAACCCTCCGGCGACGATCAGGCTGTTCTCCCAGTGCTCCATCGCGTTGACAAAGGCACCGGCGCCGCCCTGGAATGGCTCCCACGCAACGCCTGTCCAGCGGGCGAGGTACGGAAGCGGTTGGCCATCGGCGGTTGAGAATGACCCGCCCGCGATCAGTTCGCCGTCGTGCACGATGAGTGCGTTGACCCGTGAGGATGCGTCGCCGAGGCCGGACGCGAGTGAGTTCCAGCGCGTCCCATCCCAGGCCGCGATGTTGCGAACGGGCTGGTTGCCCGCCGTATCGAACTGCCCGCCCACGACGAGGAGCGGGAGGCCGGGGCCGTCGCCGTCCGGGTCCCACTGTGTGATGGCGCGGACGGACCCGTTCACGCCGGGGATGCCGTTGCCCGGGAGCCAGAGCCCGCCGGGACACAAGGGTTGTGCGTACGCGGCGGTGGCCATGAGAATGCCGAGGGGCACGACGAATCTGGCGAGCTTGGTTGTGTACACAAGACGTCCTCCGAGGCGTTCGTGCGCAGCGTACCGAAATCGGTGAACGCTGCCTAGAGCTCGCACAAAGTTGAGTGTGATCTCAAATAGAAGACGTACACAAGGGCGCGACCTGGGGTTAATACCCCGAGTTTCTGAGAATCCTGCTGCGATAGAGACTGTCGCTTACTTCTCTGTCCACCCACCCCCGAACTACTCCCGGTGGCTGTCGAGGCCGATGGCGAAGTCACCGGGCCGGCGCACGCGGCCTCGCGGGACGCGAGCCGGGGCTCGCCCGGGGTGTGGGGGCGGACTGATCGCCGGCGCGGTCGCCGCTGCGTTGGGGTCTCGGTCTCAGCAGCCGGCCAGGAAGAGGTTGATGAACGCGCCGATGTCGCCGTTGTCAACGACCCCGTCCCCGTTGACGTCGGCGGCCGGGTCGTTGGCGAGGAAGAGGTTGATGAACGCGCTGATGTCGCCGTTGTCAACGATCCCGTCGCCGTTGACGTCGGCGGGGCCGCACGTGGGGTCGGTGCATTCGAGGACGCGGACGATGACGCTGTCGAGGCCGCCCTCGACGATGTTCTGGGTGCCGAGATCGCTCACGCTGAACCGGATCCGGAACGTCGGTGACGCGGCGACTTCTTCGCCGACGCGGATGACGTCTCGTCTCCAGATGTGATCGGGCTCGGTAAACGACCGGAGGGATGTCCAGCTCGCCCCGTCGTTCGTGGACACCTCGACGCCGAACTGGTCGGCGTTGATCGGGCCGAGCGTGGTGTCGTTGAACCAGTAGCGGTACTCGATCTCTCCGCCGTCGCTCAGGTCGAGGCTGGGCGAGGTCAGGATGGTCTGCCCGCTGTCCACGTCCGAGTTCCCGCTGCTCGCTGCGCTGTTGTCTGTGAGCCACGCCGCGCCCGATCCGGAGGCGTCCGTGGGCGGGTCGGCTCGGCCGTACCCGACCGGGACGCCGCGGTTCCATTGGCCGTCGGTGACCGATCCGGAGACCGTCCACCCGATGTTGGTTTGTGCGTCGTCGTTGAGGATCACGGTTTGTGTTCCGACCAGCGCCCGGCGGGGTGCGGCCTGGCCGTCGGGCGGGCTCAGCACGGTCTGGCCCGAGGCCGATTCGGCGGAGATGTAGTACTCGAGGACATCGCCGCAGGCCACCGGGGGCAGCGTCGCCTCGAAATCGGGTCCGCCGGTCGGGGCCAGCGGGGCGGTCTGGTAGGAAGATCCGGAGATGCGATAGTGGAGTGTCCCTGTGCCCGGGACCAGCGAGCTGGTGCCCGGCAGGATGGCGACATCGAATGTGGTGAGGGATGCCGGCGACACGTGTGTCGGGGCGCCGCCGGGAAGCAGGATGGCCAGGCCGGCCGGCTGAACTGCGATGTCCGAGTCGTTCACGTCGAAGAACGCGTTGCCCGATCCCTTCACCTTGATGCGGGCCGACGCGCTGGTGACCGGGATGGCGACGAACTCGCCGCCGTCGTTGGGTGTGCCCGCGGCCAACAGGTGCGGGTAGGTCTGGCCCCCGTCGGTCGAGAGGTAGATATCGACCAGCGGCGTGTTGACCGAGCCGGTGTCGGTGCGGGCCACGTCCCAGGTGACCTCCAGCGCACCGTCGTACGAACCTGCGTCGTTGTGGCTCGTGACGCGGAACGGGCCCGCGTCGGTGGTCGATTGCACGACCGTGTCGGCGAACGCCATGCCGCCTCCGGCGAGCGCGTTGTCCAGCACGGTCACTCTGAAGTTCATCGTGCGGTTGGTGCCCGGGAGGTGCTCGTCGTCGGTGTCCGCGTCGGCGAGCACGTTGGCGAGGCGTGGGAACGCGCGTGTGGGGCTGATCGTGTCCTCGAAGGAGCGGAAGAGCGGGCTCGATCCGTTGTCCGTGAACTCGAGCGAGCGGGCCGGGCCCACATTCCGCTGCTCCCATCGGTAGGTGAGCACGTCGCCGGGGTCCGCGTCCGAACCGGACGCCGTGAGCTCGAAGGGTGTTCCGATGGGGATGGTGAAGCTGGGGCCGGCCGAGACTGTCGGGATGGCGTTTCCGGTTGGGGTTACGACTGCGCACGACGCGTTGCTCACGAGCGCGTTGATCTCGTCGTAGCTGATCGAGTGGAAGTACGGGTCGCTGACGAGTTGGAGGTCGTCGGTGCCGCAGATCCCCGCGTAGCCCATGATGGTGGAGGCGCTGCCGGGTTCATAGGCGGTCGAGCCGTTCCGGTTCGAGCCGCCGCAGGAGCCGTCGATCCCATTGAAGGTGTGGTTGGCGCCGAACTGGTGCCCCATCTCGTGCGCCACGTAGTCCACGTAGAACGGGTCACCGATGGGTGACGGGAGGCCGGTGACGCCGCCAGCCTTCGAGCCGGAGCAGACGACGCCGAGGTAGGCCACGCCGCCGCCGCCGGTGCTGAACACGTGCCCGATGTCGTAGTTTGCGCTGCCGATGACCGCGTCCAGGGTGCTCTGGTTCTGGCCGAGCATCGCCCCGCCGCTGGTGTTCGAGTACGGGTCGGATCCCGCGTTGGTGTAGATGACTTGATCGTTGTTGGGCACCAGTTCCATGCGGACGGCGAACTCGCGCTCGTAGATGCCGTTGACCCGGTTCAGCGCCGTGACCACGGCCGCGAGCGCACCCGGCACGGTCCCGCCGTGGAAGGCGGCGTACTCGCCGGTGCACGCGATCGCGACTCGGAAGGTCCTGAGCTCATCCCCGCTCGTTTGCGCCGAGGACCGTGCATGATGTGGCGCGTCGGGCGCCTCGGGGGCGTCGGGCGACGTGAAGAAGCAGGTCCATTCGTCGTTGGTGCGGATGTCCGGGCGTCGGTAGCTGGAGTACATCGCGTTGTCGAAGCGCGAGTAGCGGTCCACGTACCACGCGCCGTCCGGGCCGAGCACCTGTGCCGCGAAGCCCGCGGGCGTCATGCTGATCCTGATGCTCTCGCCGGAGCCACCGACGGCGCGGCCGGCGTAGGTCTGGATCTCGGGGTACCTGGCCTGCAGGTCGGGGTGCATGACGGGTGACCGGACCAGCGAGAACTCGGTGAACTCGCCGTCCGGGTTCGGGATCTCGATCACCAGCGGCGGCTTGTTCTCGAGCTCGGTCGGGGCCGCGTCGAGCCGATCACGCAGCAGGACGGGCGACAGCTCGGCGAACGCGGCCTCCCCGATCGGGCGCACCCACGCGGGAGATTCCTGCTGCACCGCCGATGGGCGGTTCAGGATCGCCCAGTTCCCGTCGGATGACATCCGCATGACCACGGGCTGATCGGACGCGTCGCGCAGCGCCGGCTGCTCCCCGCCCCAGGCCATCGGGCTGCATGCCATGAGGGCCGCAGCGCACAGCGGCACCGCTGACTCGCTGCGTGCTCGGAACGTGCTGAGACCGATAAACAGGGCGCTTCTGGATAAGGCTGACATCGTACAAATCTCCCTCTCTACGACCAATCGCGGACTGAGCTTACAAGAAAACGGATCCGATTAGAGCGGGGACTTGTGGAGCGGTGAGAATTCCTCCGGATCGGGCATGCGCCGACATCCGGCCGACCTTGGAGGCCCTGATCGCGTCTTCGAGGGCGGGACCTCGGCACAAGAAAACAGCGGGCCGTGAGGCCCGCTGCGGTTGGGACGAGATGAAGGGCGAGGGTCAGGCGGAGGGGGTCCAGCCGGCCTTGAACTTCTTGAGGTGGTCGTCGAGGCCGGTGACGATGTCGTCGGTCAGGGCCTTCTCGGCCTCGAGCTTCTGGTAGACCTCGTTGCCGGAGGTCTGGAAGTACTCGTGCATCGCCTTCTCGAACGCCGCGACCTGGTTGGGGGCGACGTTGTCGAGGAAGCCCTTGGAGCCGGCGTAGATCGAGATGATCTGGTCGGTCACGGGGAAGGGGACGTACTGGGGCTGCTTGAGCAGCTCGACCATGCGGATGCCTCGGTCGAGCTGGGCCTGGGTGGCCTTGTCGAGCTCGGTGCCGAGCTGGGCGAAGGCCTCGAGCTCGCGGAAGGCGGCGAGGTCGAGCCGCAGCGAGCCGGCGATCTTCTTCATCGCCTTGACCTGCGCGGCACCACCCACACGCGACACCGAGATGCCGACGTTGATGGCGGGGCGGACGCCCTTGTAGAACAGGTCGGGCTCGAGGTAGATCTGGCCGTCGGTGATGGAGATCACGTTGGTGGGGATGTAGGCCGAGACGTCGCCCTCCTGGGTCTCGATGACGGGCAGGGCGGTCAGCGAGCCGGCGCCGTTCTCGTCGGAGAGCTTGGTGGCGCGCTCGAGCAGGCGGCTGTGCAGGTAGAAGACGTCGCCGGGGAAGGCCTCACGACCGGGCGGGCGCCGGAGGAGCAGGGAGAGCTGGCGGTAGGCGACGGCCTGCTTGGAGAGGTCGTCGTAGACGCAGAGCACGTGCTTGGGGTAGGGCTTGCCGTCGGCGAGGGTCTTGCCGGGCTCCTTGCCGGACCACATGAAGTGCTCGCCCATGGCGCAGCCGGAGTAGGGGGCGACGTACTGCATGGGGGCGGGGTCGGAGGCGCCCGCGTTGACGACGATGGTGTAGTCCATCGCGCCCTCTTCCTTGAGCGTCTGGACGACGCCGGCGACGGTGGACTCCTTCTGGCCGACCGCGACGTAGATGCAGACGACCGCTTCGTCGGTGCCCCAGAACTGCTTCTGGTTGATGATGGTGTCGATGGCGACGGCGGTCTTGCCCGTCTTGCGGTCACCGATGATGAGCTCGCGCTGGCCACGCCCGATGGGGATCATCGAGTCCACGGCCTTGATGCCGGTCTGGAGGGGCTCGTGCACGGGCTGGCGGTCGGCGATGCCGGGCGCGATGATGTCAACCTTGGCCGACTCGGTGGCGTTGAGGGCGGGGCCGTTGTCGAGGGGCTGGCCGAGGGGGTCAACGACGCGCCCGAGGAGGGCCTCGCCGACGGGGACCTCGAGGAGGCGTCCGGTGGACTTGACGGTGTCGCCCTCTTTGACCGCGAGGTAGCGTCCGTAGATGACGGCGCCGACGGTGTCGTTCTCGAGGTTCATGACCTGGCCCATGACGGCGCCCTCGGAGGACTGGAACTCGAGGAGTTCACCGGCCATGGCGTTGGAGAGGCCGTAGATGCGTGCGATGCCGTCGCCGACCTCGACCACGCGGCCGACTTCTGCGACCTCGAGCTCGTTGGCGAACTGGTCGATTTCGGTCTTGATGACGGAGGCGATCTCGTCGGTTCGGATCTTCACGGCGTGGCCCTCTCGCGCCGCGGCGTTGTGGCCGCGGGGTGTGTGGGATTTGGAGAACGTTTCGGGGCGGCGTCGGTCCGCTCCGGGGGGAGGGAAGGGTAGGTCTCACCCCACGCGGTTTCTCGGCGCGGGGCGGGCACAAATGCGGCATTCAGGGGGAATCCGGCCCGCTCAGGGCGAGGGCTGGCCCTCGGGCGGGGGCGTGTCGCCGGTGGCGGCCGGGTCGGGCTGGGCGGGGTCGGTCGCGGGCTGGCCGGTGGTCTGGCCGTTGGGATCGACGCCGGCGAGCACGCGGACATTGACACGGATGATGGAGGCGGAGACCTGGTAGGTGACGCCGCGTGGGAGGTCGATGATGCGAGCGGGCTTGGAGCCGACGCCGCTCTCGAGCTCCTGGAGGGAGAGCTCGACCACGGCGGTGGGGACGACCTCGCCGGACTGGATGCGGTCGATGGAGGCCTGGGGCCCGGTGAAGACGACGTCCTTGAGGGCGCGATCCTCCTGCGGGATCTCGACGAGCCAGCGTCCGGCGGCCTCGGGCGGGAGCAGCATGCGGATGGGGACCTCGCGCAGGGTGGCCGAGGAGGTGCGGGAGCGGAGGCGCACATTCACGGTGACGCGTCCTGGGAGGACGCGGGTGGACCAGGCCCCGCGCAGGGCCTCCGGGAGCTGGACGGGCACGCCGGAGAGGTCGGTGCCGACGCCGGGCGTGAGCCCGGAGAGGCGTGCGGGATCGACCCGGACAGGGATGACGGGGACGTCGGCCCCGTCGTCGGGGCTGGCGTCGGCGGCCCAGGCGTCGATGACGAGGCTGGGGCCGGAGAGCTGCACGGTGTCGGGGCGGATGGTGGCGGGGGTGTCGAGGTCGGCCTCGACGACGGGCTGCAGGGCGACGCTGAGGGTGGTGAGCCGGTCCACCTCGATCTCGATGGTTTCGGGCGTGACGGCGGTGATCGAGACGCCCGAGCCCTGGAAGGCCTGGTGGCGCCGGATGGCGTCGCGCAGGTCCACCACGTGCGTGCCGGGGGACCCGGGCAGTTCCATGCCGGGCGTGAGGGCGACCGCGGAAGAGAGCTCGTTGAGCAGTGTCTGGATGGAGCTGGTGGCGCCCTCGAGCTGCAGGGTGACCTCGCTGGTCCACCCGGTGAAGGGTCGCGGGCGGACAATGAGCTGGGTGTCGCCCTCGGGCGGGGTGAGGGAGACCTGCACGGTCTGCTGGATCTCGCGCAGGGTCTGGCCCTCGGCGACGAGCCAGATCAGGGCCGCGATGAGGGTCGTGGCGACGATGGACGAGATGGGGGTCTTGGCGATGCTCACGCGGCGACCTCCTCGGCGGGATCGACCGGCTCGGCGTCCTTGGCGGGCTCGGGCGGCGTGACCTGCCCGGGATCGGAGCCGAGACGCTGGGCGAGGGCGATCTCGAGATTGGCCGGGTCGATGGGGTCGGAGAGCACGCCCCGCTCGGCGAAGCGGATGTGGCCGGTCTCCTCGGAGACGACGACGACGAGGGCGTCGGTCTCGGCGGAGAGCCCGACGGCGGCTCGGTGGCGGGAGCCGAAGGAGGGGTCGGCCATGTCGCCGGCGCTGGCCATGGGGAGCTGGACGCCCGCGGCGTGGACGCGTTTGCCGCGGACGATGACGGCGAGGTCATGCAGCGCGGAGCCGGGGTAGAAGAGGGTCTGGAGGAGGCGGGCGGAGAGCTCGGCGTTGAGGACGGTGCCGCCCTCGGTGAGCCCTTTGAGCCCGACGACGCGCTCGACCACGAGAATCGCGCCGAATCGGGCCTTGGCGAGGTAGACGCAGGCCTGGGCGATCTCGCCGGCGACGACGGCCTGCTCGGTCTGGCTGTTGTTGAAGAAGGAGGCCTCGCCGAGGCGGATCAGGCCGCGCCGCAGTTCGGGCTGGAAGATGACGATCAGGGCGATGGCAACGAGGGCGAGGAAGCGGTCGAAGAGGAAGGCGATGCGGTCGAAGGAGTCGTCGGAGGCGAGGACGCGGACGAGCACGGTGGCGACGACGAGGATCAGCAGCAGGGCCCGGAGGGCGCCCGCGGCACGCGAGCCCCGGAGAAACCGGACCGCGAGGTAGACGACCACCCAGATGATGGTGAACTCGACCAGCACCTCCCAGACCGGGTAGGAGCCGAGGCGGCTGAGGACGTCCTGGACACGTTGGGTGAAGTTCACGGCGTACCTGAGTGTACGGCCTGCGCGGGTCGGGGACGGGCCCGGACGGCGCGAGCCGGCGTGATTACCATCGGCCCGATGGCGATGCGAGTTGTGCGAATCGAACCGACCCCGAACCCGAACGCCGTGAAGGTGGTGGTGGAGCCCGCTCCGGCGGGCGGGATCCGGAGTTATTTCAGCGCCGGGCAGGCCGAGGGGGAGGCCGATCCGCTGGCCCATGCGCTGTTCGCGATCCCCGGGGTGACGAGCCTGCTGATCCACCAGACATTCGTGAGCATCAATAAAGCGCCCGAGGCGGGGTGGGGGCCGATCAAGAAGGCGGCCGAACACGTGATCGGCGAGCACGACTGACCCCCCCCACGACTGAGCCCCCCACGACTTCCCCCCACGTCCGCCCCCCACTGTTGTCTCTTGGTTGAAGCACGTGACATCGGGGGGCTGCTGAGCAGAGCATGGCGAACGACGGGACCATCGAGGTGACCCCGCCCGAGGCGTGGGAAGAGGCCGGGCTGGACCCGACGGCGGTCGCTCGCGCGGTGGAGGAATGGTTCGAGTCGAACGCCCGCCTGCTGCCGTGGCGGCCGAACTGGGACGGGGGCGCGATCCGCGACGAGCGCGACCCGTGGCGGGCGCTGGTGAGCGAGGCGATGCTGCAGCAGACCCAGGTGTCGCGCGTGGCGAGCCGGTTCGAGACGTTCATGGCCACGTTCCCGACGGCCCGGGCGATGGCGGACGCGGGGGAGGAGGCCGTGGTCGCGGCGTGGGCGGGGATGGGGTACTACCGGCGGGCACGGAACCTGTACAAGGCGGCGGTGATGATCTGCGACGAGCACGGGGGCGAGGTGCCGCGTGAGGAGGCAGCGCTGCGGGCGCTGCCGGGGGTGGGTCGGTACACGGCGGGTGCGATCGCGAGCATGGTGTACGGGCGGTGCGTTCCGATTGTGGACGGGAACGTGAGCCGCGTGCTGCTGCGTCTGTTTGCGCGGGACGGAGCCGCGGGCGAGCGCGAGACGGACCGCTGGGCGTGGGCGCGTTCGGAAGAATTGGTTTCCGCTGCGGACGAGCCGGGCCTGCTCAACGAGGGCGTGATGGAGCTGGGGGCGACGGTCTGCCTGCCGGGGCGCGGGTTCGGCGGAGCCCGGTGCGAGGAGTGCCCGCTGCAGGACGTGTGCAACGCGCGGGCCCAGCATCGCGTGGGGCAGATCCCCAGACCCAAGCGGCGCGCCGGGCGGGTGGTGATCCACGCGGCGGCGGTGGTGTGCGTGGACTCGCAGGGGCGGGTGCTGCTGGAGCGTCGCCCGGACCACGGGCTGTGGGGCGGGATGTGGCAGCCGCCGACGCTGGAGGGGGTGGAGGTCGCCGAGCCCGAGGACGTGCTGGACTTCTCACGCGGGCGGATGGTGGACCGGGTGGGCCTGTTCACGCACGCGACGACGCATCGCGAGGTGCGGTTCAGTGTGTGGGACGCCGAAGGCATGCGGGCATCGAAGTCGCGCGTGCGGGTGGGGCTGGAGGAGGCGATCAGTGGCGAGTGCGGGCTGGCGCTCTCGAACGCGGCGAAGCGGTGCCTGCGGGTGTGGAAGAAAAAGAAGGGGTGATGAGTGTTCCTCCGCCTTCGCCCTTCGGGTCGAAGGCGGGCACCGGGGCGCGGGTGGTCGGGCTAGGCTGAGGGCGAAGGGATCAACCTATGCCGGCAGCGGAAGCGAACTTTGACGGACTCGTGGGCCCCACGCACAACTACGCGGGACTGAGCCCGGGAAACCTGGCGAGCCAGAAGCACGCGGGGAGCGTGGCGAGCCCGAAGACCGCGGCGCTGCAGGGGCTGGCCAAGGCGATGCGTCTCAGCGAGACGGGGTTCGTGCAGCACGTGCTCCCGCCGCACGAGCGCCCGAACATCCGCTTCCTGCGTCGGCACGGGTTCGGGGGGAGCGACGACAAAGCGATCATCGAACGCGCGGCGCGGGAGGCCCCGGGGCTGCTGAGCGCCGCGTGCAGCGCCAGCAGCATGTGGGCCGCGAACGCGGCGACGGTCTCGCCCAGCGCCGACACGGCGGACGGTCGGGTGCACCTGACGCCTGCGAACCTGGCGTTCAACCCGCACCGGTGCCAGGAGCCGCGACAGAGCGAGCGGATCCTGCGTGCGATCTTTGCCGACGAAGGGCGGTTCTGCGTGCACGAGTGCCTCGCGATGACGCCGGTGATGTTCGACGAGGGGGCCGCGAACCACACACGCCTGACCGGGGCCGGGCTGGGCGGGCACGGCGGACCGGGGGTGGAGCTGTTCGTGCACGGCAAGGACGGGCTGGAGCACCGCAGCGGGGTGATGGTGCCGACCCGGCTGCCGCCCCGCCAGAGCGCCGACGCGTGCTTCGCCCTCGCGCGGAGCCACGGGCTGAGTGACGACCGCACCGTGTTTGCCCGCCAGCACCCCGGGGCGATCGACGCCGGGGTGTTCCACAACGACGTGATCAGCGTGGGGAACGGGAACGTGCTGTTCGTGCACGAGCGGGCGTACGCGGACCAGGAGTTGGTGCTGGCCGAGTGCCGCGAGAAGCTGAAGCGGGCGACGGGGGAGGACCTGGTCGTGATCGAGGTCGCGGAGGACGAGGTGCCGCTGGACGACTGCGTGACGACGTACCTGTTCAATTCGCAGCTGCTGACCCTGCCGTCCGGGCACGGGCTGGACGACGAGGTGGAGGAGGACCGTGCGGACCTGGGCGGGAAGATGATGCTGTTCGGGCCGCAGGAGTGCGCCGAGCACAGCGAGGTGCGGGAACTGATCGAGCGGATCGTGGCGGACCCGGCCAACCCGATCGCGGAGGGCGTCTTCATCGACGTGCGCGAGTCGATGCGCAACGGGGGCGGCCCGGCCTGCCTGCGCCTGCGGGTGGTGCTGACGGACGAGGAGCAGGCGGCGCTCTCGGGCGACACGCGCCTGACGCCCGCGAAGTACGGGCAGCTCACCGGCTGGGTCGAGAAGCACTACCGCGACGAGCTGGCGCCAGGCGATCTGGCCGACCCGAAGCTGCTGGTCGAGTCGCGCGACGCGCTGGACGAGCTGACGCGGATCCTCGGGCTGGGCTCGGTCTACCCGTTCCAGGGCGCGGGGCCGGACACCTCCGGCTAAGGTGCGGCAGAATCGGGAGCGGTCTTTCCCGAAGAAGAGTGCGGGTCCGCATGCTGATCGGTGTCGTCATCCCGGTGTTCAACGAAGAGCGGACGCTCCGGGCGATCACTGACCGCCTGCATTCCACCCCCCCACCACATCTGACTGATAGCGGGTCCTGTTCGAGGTTGGTGGTGCTGGTGGACGACGGCTCGACGGACGCATCCGGCGACATCATCGACGAGTTGGCGGAACGCGACGGCGTGCTGGGGGTGCACAGCAAGACCAACCGGGGCAAGGGGCACGCGCTGGGTGCCGGCATCCGGCTGGCGCTCGAGCACGGGGCGGACGCGATCATCGTGCAGGACGCCGACCTGGAGTACGACCCGGCGGACCACGAGGCGGTGCTGCGTCCGATTCTGGACGGGCGGGCCGACGCCGTGATCGGGACGCGGTTCCAGGGGCAGACGCATCGCGTGCTGTACTTCTGGCACTCGGTGGCGAACCGGCTGATCACCGGGTGCTCGAACATGCTGAGCAACCTGAACCTGAGCGACATCGAGTGCGGGCTGAAGGCGTTCCGGCGGGACGTGATCGAGGCCATCGAGATCACCGAGCCGCGGTTCGGGGTGGAGCCGGAGCTGGTGGCCAAACTCGCGAAGCTGCGCCTGCCACCCCCCGACCCGGACGAGCACGCCAAGCCGTTCGCGCGACGCGGCCGGGCGCAGCCGATCCGGATCTACGAGGTGCCGGTGAGCTACGCGGGTCGCACGTACGCGGAGGGGAAGAAGATCGGGTGGCGGGACGGGCTGGAGGCGTTGTGGTGCATTGTGAAGCACAACGTGTTCGGGTGAACAGACCTTCGCTCAAAGACATTGAGCCCCGACCGTGAGGGAGGGGGCGCGACTCAGGGGAGGCGCTGGCCGCTTTGCGCGGCCCGTCGCTGACGCTCCGCGCTCAATCGGAGTTGACCCGTGCCCGGGTCTGAGTCTTCGAAGGCCCGGCTCCCGCGAATTCCCCGGGCCTTCGCAAAGCCTCAGACCCGGGCACGAAACATGGATTCATATTGGAACAGGGCCGTGCCCGGGCTGACGGAACACGATCTACCCCACGATGCGGGTGAAGCGTTCGAGTCGGGCGCGGAGGTCAGCCTCGGTCGCGGCGACGATGGTGGTGTGGCCGACCTTGCGGTTCGGACGCGGGGCCTTCTCGTAGTCGTGCAGGGCGGCGCCGGGGGTGGCGCCCACGGCGTCGGGTTTGGGGAGCGAGCCGATGGCGTTGATCATGGCGGCCCCGCCCTGTGCCGTGTCAGCCATGCCGGTCGGGCCCAGCGGCAATCCCAGCACAGCACGCACGTGGTTTTCGAACTGGGAAGTCTGCGCGCCCTCGATGGTCCAGTGGCCTGAGTTGTGCACGCGCGGGGCGATCTCGTTCGCGACAAGGTACGCCTCTTCGCCGCTTCCCACTTCGAACAACTCGAGGGCGAGCACGCCGACGTAGTCGAGCCGGTCGAGGATGGCGGTGATGTGGCGCTCGGCGAGCTGCTGGAGGCGGCCAGAGACATTCGGGGCGGGGGCGAGCGAGAGGCGGAGGATGCCGCCTCGGTGGGTGTTCTGGGTGAGGGGGTAGCAGGCGGTGGTGCCGTCGGCGGCGCGGACGGCGAGGATGGAGAGCTCGCGCGTGAAGTCCACGAAGGCGTCGAGGACCGCGGGGACCCGCCCGATCGACTCCCACGCCTTCGGGGCGTCGAGCGGGTCGGTGAGCAGGAACTGGCCCTTGCCGTCGTAGCCCATCCGGCGAGCCTTGAGCAGGCAGGGCACCGGGAAGCCGCTGTTCAGCGTTTCGACCAGCCCCTCGAGCGAGTCGATCGGGGTGGTCTCGGGGAGGGGGATGCCGACGTCGCGGAAGAGGTCGCGCTCGTGCTGGCGGTCCTGGGCGGTGCGCAGGGCCCCCGGGTTGGGATGGACGGGCAACCGCTCGGCGAGCCACGCCGCCGACTCGGCGGGGACGTTCTCCCACTCGTACGTGACGGCGTCGGCCCCCTCGGCCAGGCGGGCGAGGGCCTCGCGGTCGGTGTAGTCCGCCCGGACATGCTCGGCGAAGCGGGCGGCGGAGGGCGATTCGCTCGGGTCGAGCACGCGGCAGCGGACGCCCAGCGGCTCGGCGGCCCGGGCCATCATGCGGGCGAGCTGGCCGCCGCCGAGGATGGAGAGGAGAGGGGGCATGGGGGGAGGGTACGGGCGGGCGAGGGGGGCTTCACTCTGTCGGCTTGCAGCCTGAGCTTCCTCGCGAGTGTTTGGCGCGGTTCGGGTCCCCCGACTCACGTCGGGGGCTCGTCAGGAGTTGGGCCTGGGGTCGGGGTTGGCGAGGACGGTGTCGGTCTGGGCTGTGCGGAAGGCGAGCAGGGCGGACTCGATCTCGGGGTGGTGCGGGGCGAGGATGGCGGCGGCGAGCAGCGCGGCGTTGATGGCGCCCGCCTTGCCGATGGCGAGGGTGCCCACGGGGACGCCGGCGGGCATCTGGGCGATGGAGAGGAGTGAGTCCATGCCCTTGAGGGCCTTGCTCTGGACGGGGACGCCCAGCACGGGGACGTGGGTGTGGGCCGCGAGCATGCCGGGGAGGTGGGCCGCGCCGCCGGCGCCGGCGATGATGACGCGCAGGCCACGATCGGCGGCGGTCTTGGCGTACTCACTCAGCAGGTCGGGCGTGCGGTGGGCGGAGACCACGCGGCACTCGTGCGGGACGCCGAGCTGTTCGAGCGTGTCCACGGCGTGGGACATGGTGTCCGGGTAGTCGGACTTCGAACCCATGACGACGCCGACGAGAGGAGGGTGGGGCATGCGGGGAGGATATCGATGTGAGGCGGGGGGAGCGAACGGGAAGTAGAACCCCCTCGCTGGCGCTCGGGGCTAGTCGAAAGAAGTGAATGGGGGCGTGCGGGGGGGGTCAGAAGTACCAGGTGAGCGTGATTTCGCCGTAGGAATCGGTCCCGTCCTGGGCCTCGTACTCGGAGGTTCTGAGGTTGATCTGGTAGCCGAATTCGAGGTTCTCCCAGCGTGCCCGGACGCCGATCTCGGCGTCTCCGACCCACGGCTCCCGATTCACCGAGCGGGAGTCCTTCCAGGTGTTGCCGTCGAGGGTGATGTTGCGGGCCACGCCCCGGACGCCCACCCGGGTGTAGGCGTACCAGCGCCAGCCGTCGGCGTGCCAGCCGGTGCCGGTGGCGTCGCGCCAGGACATGATCCGCCCCGGACCGAAGTCATCGGGCAGGCTGGGCCCGACGCGGAGGGTCATGTGGGCGCCGGCCTGGATCCAGGCGTTGCCGAGGTCGCCCCAGAGCGTGGGGAGCATCTCGAGGGTCCAGCCGTCGGTCGCGGGTGGGATGGATTTGAAGGTTCGTGCGAATCGGAGGTTGGCGATGGGCTCGTTGCGGAGCTGGGTGCCCCAGCCGCGCGGCTCTTCCTGGTTGGGGAAGGTCTGATGGACGAACCGCTGGACGAGCTCGGCACCGCTCCACTCGCCGACGACGCCGAGGCTGAGCTGGGCGTGGTCGTGGACGCGGTCGTTGGCGCGCTGGGCGTAGAGGCCGACGGCCGCGTACCCGGCGTAGGGCCGATCGTTCGCATTGGGATCCGGCATGGTGATGTCGGCCGGGGTGTACATGTGCTGCTCGACGCTGATGCCCAGCGCGAAGCGGGTCCACGGACCGCCGCCGAAGGACGGCTCGCCCCGGGTCCACCACTCGGGTCCGGCCTCACTCGCGGGGGGTGTCCAGGCGAGGTCGATCTTGGCGCCGTTGGTGTAGTGCTCGTCGGACCCGGCGAAGGGGTGGGCCCAGGTGCCATCGTTGTCCCACTTGTTGCCCCAGGAGTGCAGCTTCCAGCCCTCGGAGACGAGGATCTCGTCGGTGGGCTGAGAGGCCGCGGTGTCGCCCGGGAGAGGCTCGGGCTGGATGGCGCGGCTGGCGAGTGTGACCGGGCTGAGCGACAGTGAGGTATTGGCCTCAAGACGCGTGGTGTGGTCGGGCTGCGCGGTCGCACCCGACCCCGTCAGGCACGCCATCGCCAGCAGCAAACCCGTCCGTGAGCGCATCGGATCGAGTATATCGGCGTGATGGCGCGGATCGCTGAGCCCGATCCCGGAGATGCACGGGGTCTGCCGGCACCGGGCGGGGCGATACAGACCGGGGTCACGCCCCCGATCCGGGCGGGCCTGCGCATGGCGATGGGACGCGGTGCGAGGGAGCGCGATCGCTCGAGGGATCAGGGCCTGGCGACGGTTCGGAAGGTCATCACGACCTGCGAGCCGTAGAGCGGGTAGTCGATGCGGCAGCGGTAGACGCGGAACTCGTTGGGGTCCCAGGTGAGGCGGTCGCAGACGTGGCGGAGCATGTCGGGGTAGCGCGGGACGTCGGCGGAGCGGCAGGCGGCGACGCCGCGCCCGAGCGGTTCGATCGACTCCATCATGTCCATGCGGTCCAGGTCGCGGGCCGGGTCGTTGACGTCGGCGATGCCCTCGATGGCGGCGTCGTAGATGAGCAGCTCGGGGTGCTGGTCCGGGTAGAGGTCGCGGTGGACCAGGACGTCGAACTGGAGGACCTTGCTGGGGGTGAAGACCTCGGCGAAGACGTAGGCACGGCGTGTGCCGGCGACGGCGGGCTCGACGTAGCGGGGCAGCTCGCTCAGGTTGGCCTCGGCGAAGATGATGTCGGACTCGGAGCGGGGCCCGAAGCCGTGGTCGGCCAGGGTGTAGTGGATGGTCTGCCCGGCGCGGTGGACGTCGATGGCCGGGAGCGGGTCGGAGCAGAACTCGGCGAGTTGGAGGTGCTCGAGATCCTCGACGGGCCGGCCCGAGAGGTCGTTGGACAGGCGGCGGGAATCGTCCCGGGCGAAGCGCCGGCTGGCGAAGCGGATCACGGCGCCCGGGCGGAGACGCTGCAGCCCGAGCAGGCCGTTGACCCAGACGACGTCGATCTTGTCGTCGGGGGTGGCGGGTGCGAGGAAGACGGTGCCGACGTTGACGCCGGCCTGCACGCCTTTGAGCTGGCTGAGGGCACGGAAGGCGGCCTGCTTGCGTCGGGTCTCGAACTCGCGCCGGGCCTCGGGGATCCAGCTGCTGAGGATGGCCTCGAGAGCGCTGCGGTCGCCGATGTCGTCCCGGATGAGGGCCTCGAAGCGGTCCACGGCCGCGTTGGCCCGGGCGATGAGGTCCTGGCTGACGCCCTGCTTGGCGCTGGCGCGGAGGAGACGCCGGAGGGGCTCGGGGCCGGGCACGCGATGCATCGCGGCCATGGGGTCTCGGTTCTGGATGGCCTTGAGGACGCGTGAGGAGAGGACCTTGTCCACGCCGAGCTTGGTGGCGAGGGCCTGCGGGCCCGACGCGGTGTGGAGGGCGTCGAGGACGCCGGAAAGGGTGGCGAGGAGCTGATCACCGGTCTGGGTGATTTTGAGTTCGAGATCAGCGGCGCGGTGGGAATGAGTCGCGGGCTCGAATTGTTGCGTTGTCATGAAAACACCCCTTGAGAGCCCAGAACGGATGATTTTCCGTTGGGAGGGGGCACTGTATCAGAATGTGAGGGGTGCGCGGGCGTCTGATTTTGAAATCTCCCGGAAGTTTCTAGGAAACTCCCTTGACACTGAACAGAGTTTCCGGGAAACTCCCGCCGGTGGCCCGCACCCGGGCCGAACCGCGAGACACCTGGGACGAGCGGCCCACGCCGCGTAACTGAAGAGGATGAACACATGAACCGGACTTTGACGACCGTGACGGGCGCGGGGATCTGCCTGCTGGCGGGACAGGCCTCGGCCCAGACGTACCTGACGGACTTCGAGTCGGGCACGGACGACTGGACCATCAACGGGGCCGCGACCGTGGTGGACACGGGCGGGCCCAACGGGAACGCGCTGGAGCACTACCAGTTCGAGGCGTTCTGGATCGACATCGCGAACAGGAAGAACGCGGACTACCTGGGTGACTACACGGCCAAGGCCCCGACGATCGAGGTGTCGGTGGACATCAAGACGAACTACCTGGGCAGCCCGTACTTCGAGAGCCCCTACCCGCGCGAGCTGTCGCTCGAGCTTCGTGACTACGACAACGAGGGCGCGATCCGTGGCGGGTACCCGTGGGCCTCGGTGTACTCGGTGAACGAGACGCTGCTGACCTCGACCGAGCGGGACTGGGTGACGTTTACGTGGACGATCGACACGACGGCGACGGAGATGCCCAGCGGGTGGGGCGGGTACGGCGCGGAGGACCCGGTGACGTTCGAGCCGATGCTGCCCAGCGGGACGTCGTTCTCGGATCTGCTGTCGAGCGTGGACGAGATCATATTCTCGACCGCGGTTCCCGGGTACTTCTACACGTACTCGACGTTCGACCTGCAGGTGGACAACATCCGGTTCACGCTGGTGCCGGCCCCGGCCTCGGCGGGCCTGCTCGGGCTGGGCGGGCTGGTGGCGATGCGTCGCCGTCGCGCCTGATCCCTTCTCTCGCGGGCGACCCTCGCGGACACTCTCTCCTCGCACGCCGGGCGTTGGCCCGGCGTGTTTTTTCTGCGCCCACACCGCGCCGGAACGTGTCAGCCGGAGCGGCGTGGCGTGGCGCCGCCAATCCAACGGAGGAGGCGCGAGCCGGCGACGTACACGAGCGCGACGAGCGCCACGACGACGAGCGTGCTCAGAGTGTTGGGGACCTGGTGCGACGGCTCGCCCGAGGCGGCCTCGGCAAACGCGAGCAGATATTCATTCTTCGAAAGCATGACGAGCCCCTATTCAAACCCTCGACACCCTCTCCCCCCCACTTCTCCGCTCCCTCCCCACTTTTCTCTCCTGTTGCTGCACGGCTGGTGGTGGTTCGCGTGGAGGGAATCGTGTCGCGGGTCCGTCCGCTGGGGTTGATCGTGTGCTGTCCAAAGCAAGGGGTCGAACCCTTGAATGGGATACTGCGCAGTCTTAACCGATCGCGGCGTCTCCTCGTTCGCCGTTGCGGATGCGGACGACGTCGTCGAGCTTGATGATGAAGATTTTGCCGTCGCCGACGGCGCCCCCCCCACTCTCGTCATCGGGTTGAGACGAGTCGCTCGGGGAGCGGGCGCCCTCGATGATGGCGTTCACGGTCTTCTCGATGTAGGGCTCGTTGACGGCGACCTCGAGTCGGACGCGTTTGTGGAGGTCGATCTCGACCTCGGCGCCGCGGTAGGTCTCGCGGTAGGACTGCTCGTCGCCGTGCCCGAGTGCGTTGGAGACAGAGATCTTGAAGATCTCGGCTTTGATGAGGTTGGTTTTGACGTCGTAGAGGCGCTCGGGGCGGATGTACGCGATGATGAGGTGCATGGGGCGCTCCGTGATGAGTCGCGTGTGCGGGGTGTCTTCGTGGGGGGGGGGTGGGGGGGGTTACTGGGAGGAGAAGAACTGGAAGGAGGAGTAGGCCTCCATGCCGTGCTCGGAGAGGTCGAGTCCTCTGAGCTCGTCGGTGCGGCTGACGCGGAGTCCGACGGTGAGCTTGAGGGCGTAGAGAATGACCAGGGCGGCGGGGAGGCAGAGTGCCGCGGTGGCGCCGACGCCGATGAGCTGGGTGAGGAAGGAGAAGTCGCGTCCCTGGTCGTCGGTGCCGAAGAGGCCGACGGCGAGGGTGCCCCAGACGCCGCAGACGAGGTGGACGGAGATGGCGCCGACGGGGTCGTCGAGTCGGAGTCGGTCGAGCGTGATGACCGAGAGCACGACGACGACGCCGGCCACGAGGCCGATGACGATGGCCTCGGTCGGGCTGACGACGTTGGCGCCGGCGGTGATGCCGACGAGGCCGGCGAGGATGCCGTTGAGGACCATGGTGAGGTCGGGCTCGCTCTGGACGATCCAGGAGGTGGCCATCGCGCCGAAGATGCCCGCGGCGGCGGCGAGCGAGGTGGTCACGAAGACGAACGAGACCGCCTCGGGCTCGGCCGAGAGGACCGAGCCCCCGTTGAAGCCGAACCAGCCGAACCAGAGCAGGAAGACGCCGATGGCGGCCAACGGCATGGAGTGGCCCATGATGGGCTTGATGGCGGTCTTGCCGTCGGGGGTGGTGATGTACTTGCCCAGTCGCGGGCCGAGCACGATGACGCCGGCGAGGGCGCCCCAGCCGCCGACGGAGTGGACGATGGTGGAGCCGGCGAAGTCGTGGAAGCCGGGGGCGTCGGGCCCGTTGATGTCGGACAGGAAGCCGAGCCCCCACTGCCACGAGCCGACGATCGGGTAGACCACCGCAACGTAGAGGGCGCTGAAGACCAGGAACGGCCCGAGCTTGATGCGCTCGGCGACGGCGCCGGACACGATGGTCGCGGCGGTCGCGGCGAACATGCCCTGGAAGATGAAGTCGGTCCAGTAGGTGTAGCCGGGGTTGTACCCGCCGGTGGCGGAGCCCTCGGGCGAAGCGATCCCGAAGGTCATCGCGCCGAGGGCGTCCGAGATCCACCAGTCGGAGGGGTACATGAGGTTGAAGCCGATGAGGGCGTAGGTGAGCAGGCCGATGCCGACGATGGCGACGTTCTTGAAGAGGATGTTGACGGTGTTCTTGGCGCGGGTGAGGCCGGTCTCGAGGGTGGCGAAGCCGAGGTGCATGATGAAGACGAGGCAGGTGGCGACGAGCATCCAGGTGTTGTTGACGGTGAAGGTCGCCGCGTCCGGCAAGGGCGCGGCTGAGGCGGCCGCCTCGGATGCCTGCTGGGCGGCGGTTTGCGCAGCGTCACCGGTCTGGTCCTGTGCCCATGCGAGTGCGGGTGTGAGCATCACGGCGAGCGCGGCCGCGGTTCGAGCGGGCATGGGCATTCGGGATCTCCACGAGCGTTGAGGGATCGAGGCACCGTCGGGCGGCGCAAAGCGAACGTACTTTCGTGGATTATCCGGCCGATGTCAAGGGCGATCGATGCCCTGACTCAGAGAATGTCGAGATGTTTTCCCGCTCAGGGCCCGGAGGACGTCACCCGGAGGGTCCGCTCGATCAGGTCGAACCCGGGATCGAGGGTGTTCGCGTCGTCGGTCACGTACAGGTGCTGGGCCTCGAGCATCCACTGGTCGGGCAGCGGGGTCACAAAGACCCGGAGCTCGTAGTCCACGAGCAGGTTGTACTGCGTGTCGCGGAAGACCAGGCCCTCGCCGTCCTGGCCGGCGTAGGAGGCGAAGGAGCCGTGCTCGTCGAGCTCGAAGCCCACGGCCTCGAGGCCGATGATGGTGTACTCGATCTCGTCGAGCGGGGCCTCGTCGGACTGGTAGAGCAGGAATTTGACCATCGCGTCCTGCGGAGGCGAGACGACCAGGGTTTGCTCGTCCTGCACCTCGAGATTCCAGTTGCCCGGGTACTCGAACGTGATCGAGCCGTTGGCGAACACCGCGGGCTGGTCGGTGTCCGGCGGCTCGGAGAAGTGGCTAAACCCGATGAGGAGCATGCCGATCGCGATCAGGGCGAGGGCGATGAATCGCATGACGATGGGCAGGATGAGGAACCAGACCAGGCCGGATCCCTGGTTGATGCCGAAGACCTCGCGCAGGGCCCGGTAGCTCATCACCGGGCTCCAGAGCAGGAAGACGAGGGGGAGGAGGGCGAGCCAGTCCATGTCGGTGGTGTAGAAGTACTCGGCCGGGTTGTCATACCGGATGGAAGCGACCGAGAGCGCGAGGAACCCCGAGAAGTAGGTGAAGGTGTCGGCGGTGATGAAGATGGTGTTGGAGAGGCGGACGTCGGCGTTGGGCACGCCGCACCAGCGGATGCGGACGCGGTAGAACCAGCCGCCCAGCGCCACAACGAGGGCGGCCGAAAGCAGAGCCGTGACGGCGCCGACGCCCCAGTAGAGCCCCCAGCTATCGAAGAACTGCCCGAAGGTGGGGTGTGTGGGGTCGTAGCGCATCTGCATGCGCCCGTCGTACTTCATCAGGCCGCCCATGTAGGCGAGCAGGAAGACGAACGCGAGCGGGCAGCGCGGCGCGAAGGAGCGGAAGAACCGCCCCGGGGTGAAGAGCATCGCGAAGGGGGCCTTCCAGAGCGGGATCGCGCTGTCGGGCGAGGCATCGACGTTGCCGTCCGGGTTGGGTGGCGGCGCCCCGAGGTCGTGCCCGTGGATGGGGCCGTCGAGGGTGGCGGGTCGTGGCGCGTGGGCGGGATCGTTCGGCGGCTGGATCGACATGGATCGCAGCCTACCAAAGTGAGAAAGCGTGGACGGACGGAGGGGAGAAGGGGGGCCGGAGGGGGAGTTACTCGTCGGACTTGGCGAGCGCCGCGACGGCGGAGAGGTCTTCGAGCGTGGTGATGTCCTGGGTGACCTCGGTCTTGCCCGCGGCGATGTCTCGCAGCAGGCGGCGCATGATCTTGCCCGAGCGGGTCTTGGGCAGGGCCTGGGCGAAGCGGATGGTGTCCGGCTTGGCGATGGCGCCGATCTCCCCCCCCACGAAGGCTTTGAGGGTCTGCTTGAGTTCCTCGGTGGGCTCGTGGCCCGGGCCGAGTGTGACGAAGGCGGCGATGCCCGTGCCCTTGATGTCGTGGGGCATGCCGACGACCGCGGCCTCGACCACGGCGGGGTGGGCGACGAGGGCGGATTCGACCTCGGCGGTGCCGAGGCGGTGGCCCGAGACGTTGATGACGTCGTCAACGCGTCCGGTGATCCAGAAGTAGCCGTGCTCGTCGCGGACGGCGCCGTCGCCGGGGAAGTAGAAGCCGTCCAATCGGGTCCAGTAGGTATCGATGAAGCGTTCGCGGTCGTTGTAGATGCCTCGGAGCATGCCAGGCCAGGGCTTGCGGATGGCGAGCAGGCCCTGCGTGCCGTGCGGGACCTCGTTGCCGTTGGCGTCCACGACCGCGGCGTCCACGCCGAGCATGGGGAAGCAGCAGGATCCGGGCTTGGTGGGGGTGGCGCCCGGGAGGGGGGTGAGCATGTGCCCGCCGGTCTCGGTCTGCCACCAGGTATCGACGATGGGGCAGGCCTCGGGGCCGATGTGCTTGCGGTACCACATCCAGGCCTCGGGGTTGATGGGCTCGCCGACGGTGCCGAGGACCTGGAGCGAGGACAGGTCGTGCTTGGCGGGGTGCTCATCGCCCCACTTCATGAAGGCGCGGATGGCGGTGGGCGCGGTGTAGAAGTGCGTGACCTTGTGGCGTTCGACGATGCTCCAGAAGCGGGCCTCGTCCGGGCAGTTGGGGGCGCCCTCGTACATGACGGAGGGGACGCGGTTGGGCAGGATGCCGTAGAGGATGTAGGAGTGCCCGGTGATCCAGCCGATGTCGGCGGTGCACCAGTAGACCTGGCCCTGATCGGGCGTGAGGTTGAAGGAGAGCTTGGAGGTGAGGTACGTGTGGACCATGTACCCGCCGGTGGTGTGGACGATGCCCTTGGGCTTGCCGGTGGAGCCCGACGTGTAGAGCAGGAAGGCCATGTGCTCGGAATCGAGCTCGGCGCAGGGGCAGTCGTCGGAGGCTCCGTCCACGGCGTCGTGCCACCAGGTATCGCGGGCGTTCCAGTCGATGTCGTTCTCGCAGCGTTTGACGACGAGGACGTTGGTGACGGGCTCGGCGTGGGCGTCGAGCTCGGTGCAAGCGGCGTCCACGTTGTCCTTGAGGGGGACGACCGAGCCGCGCCGCCAGGAGCCGTCGCAGGTGATGATGGTCTTGGACTTGGCATCGCGGACGCGGTCCACGATGGCCGCGGAGGAGAAGCCGCCGAAGATGACCGAGTGCACGGCCCCGATGCGGACGCAGGCGAGGCAGGCGATGGCGAGCTCGGGGACCATGCCCATATAGATGGTGACGACGTCGCCCTGTTTGACGCCCATAGCCTTGAGCGCGTTGGCGCACCTGGCGGTCTCGCGCTGGAGGTCGGCGTAGGTGAGGGTCCTGGTTTCGGGCGTCCCCTCAGGGGTGGGTTCGCCCTCCCAGATGATGGCGGCCTGGTCCCCGTGGCCCTGCTCGACCTGGCGGTCCACGCTGTTGTAGCAGAGGTTGGTGGTGCCGCCGACGAACCACTTGGCGTCTGGCAGGTTCCAGTCGAGCACGCGCTCGAAGGGCTTGAACCAGTGGAGCTCGCTGGCGACCTCGGTCCAGAAGGCGTCGGGGTCTTCGACGGATCGCGCGTGCGCGGCCTTGTACTCGTCCATCGAGCCGATGTGCCAGGCGGGCGTGCCGACGTCGGAGGGGGCGGGCGGATCGAAGAGGCGGTGCTCGTGGACGTGCGATTCTGACATCGGATGCTCCCTCGGTCTGCGGCGGCGCGCGGGCGCACGCTCATCGAGAGTATAGGAATCCGCCGGAGTGGGTCAGTCGTCGTGGGCCGGGGGGACCTGCATCTCGTGGGCCTCGCCGGCGCCGCGCGGGACGCGGATGTCCTGCACGAGTTGGCGGATCTCGTCGGAGGGCGGGGCGGTGAGCAGGCTGAGCGGGATGGCCACGCCGAAGTTGACGAGCATGCCGATCGAGCCGATGCCCTCGGGCGAGATGCCGAGCAGGTGGGCGTCGGGCGTGCCGCCCAGGAACTTGAAGTAGACGATGTAGGCGGTGGTGAAGGCGAGCCCCGCGACCATGCCGCTGACGACGCCGACTCGGTTGGCGCGGGTCCAGAAGATGCCGAGGATGATGGCGGGGAAGAAGGAAGAGGCCGCGAGTCCGAAGGCGAAGGCGACGGTCGCGGCGACGTAGTCGGGCGGGTTGACGCCGAGGTAGCCCGCGCCGAAGACGGCGACGGCGGCGGCGCCGCGTGCGATCCAGAGCTCCTTCTTCTCGCTGATGTCGGGCATCAGCGTCTTCTTGCACAGGTCGTGGCTGATGGCGGTGGAGACGACGAGCAGGAGTCCGGCGGCGGTGGAGAGCGCGGCCGCGAGCCCGCCCGCGGCGACCAGCCCGATGACCCAGTTGGGCAGGCGTGCGATCTCGGGGTTGGCCAGCACCATGATGTCGGGGTCGATGAAGAGCTCGTTGTCGTTGTCGGTGGGTGTGTTGGTGACGAGCCGCTCGCCGGAGGAGCCCGCGACGGTGATGGTGGTGGACTCGGTGGCGTCGAGATCGATGTAGTCGGGCTCGCCCGTGAACGGTGCGCCGGCGCGGTACTGGATGCGCCCGTCGTTGTTCTTGTCGATCCAGGCGAGCAGGCCGGTCTTCTCCCAGGTGCGGAACCACTCGGGGACGACCTTCGGGGACTCGTCGGTGCCGGCCTGCTGGGCGAGCAGGGCCTCGTCCTCGCTGTAGTAGGCCCCGCTGGTCGCGTGGATGAGGTTGGTGCGGGCGAAGGCCCCCACCGCCGGGGCGGTGGTGTACAGGATCGCGATGAAGAGCAGGGCCCAGCCGGCACTGATACGGGCGTCCCGCACGCGCGGCACGGTGTAGAAGCGGACGATGACGTGGGGCAGGCCCGCGGTGCCGACCATAAGCGCCAGCGTGATGGCGAAGACATCGAGTGTGGATTTGCTGCCGTCGGTGAAGGCCGCGAAGCCGAGGTCGGTGTTGAGCTGGTTGAGTTTGTCGAGCAGCGAGACCCGCTCGCCCGCGGCGATCTGCGAGCCGAGGTCGCCGGCGAGCTCGCCCCCGAAGCCGAGCTGGGGGATGGGGTTGTCGGTGAGCATGATGGAGATGAAGATGGCCGGGACCATGAAGGCGAAGATGAGGACGCAGTACTGGGCGACCTGGGTGTAGGTGATGCCCTTCATGCCTCCGAGCACGGCGTAGAAGAAGACGACGCCCATGCCGATGAGGACGCCGATGGTGATCTCCACCTCGAGGAAGCGGCTGAAGACGACGCCGACGCCGCGCATCTGGCCGGCGACGTAGGTGAAGCTGACGAAGACGGCGCAGACGACGGCGACGACGCGCGCGGTGGACGAGTCGTACCGGTCTCCGACGAAGTCGGGCACGGTGTACTTGCCGAACTTGCGGAGGTAGGGCGCCAGCAGGAGTGCGAGCAGGACGTACCCGCCGGTCCAGCCCATGAGGTAGACCGAGCCGTCGTACCCGTTGAGGGAGAGCAGGCCGGCCATGCCGATGAACGAGGCCGCGGACATCCAGTCGGCCCCGGTGGCCATGCCGTTGGCGACGGGGTGGACGCCGGTGCCGGCGACGTAGAACTCGCTGGTGGTGCCGGCGCGGGACCAGATCGCGATGCCGATGTACAGGGCGAAGGTGATGCCCACGATGACGAAGGTCCAGGCCTGCACGTCCATGGGTCAGCCCTCCCCACTCTTCTCGCGGGTGGGCGCCTCGTCCACGTCGAACTTCCTGTCGAGCCGGTTCATCAGGACCACGTAGACGAAGATGAGGATCACGAAGGTGTAGATCGCTCCCTGCTGGGCGAACCAGAAGCCGAGCGGGAAGTCGGTGCCGGGGATGGTGAAGCGGTCGAGGAAGTCCTTGAACAGGATGCCGCAGCCGTAGGAGACGAACGCCCAGACCGCGAGCAGGACGCCGACGATGCGGAGGTTGGCGTGCCAGTAGGCCCGCTTGGAGGCGGGCGTGCCGGTGGGTGCGGGGTCGGTCATGCGCGATCAGTCCTCGGGGTTTGCCGGCGGGCTGGCGAGGGGCGAGACGGCGTTGTCGGGCTGGCCCGCGTCGTCGTCGCCGAGTCGGCGGGAGCGGCGATCAAAGAAGTAGACACCGCCAAAGAGGACAAGGAGTCCGACCGGCAGGAGCGACATGGTGCCGAGCGTGGTGGCGCCGCCCTCGGCCTTGGCCTCGAGCCAGAGCTCGGACTCGGGCGTTTCGGGTGCCGCCGACTCGAGCGCCTCGCGGGTGTATCCGTCCGGGATGGCGGCCTCGGTGTTGTCCTGATAGATGCTGCCCATGATGGGAAGGATGAACGCCGCCGAGAGCATGCCGGCCCCGCCGAAGATGGACAGGCCGAGCGCCCCGGTCTCGGGCAGTCGCTCGGACACGAACCCGAGCATGGTGGGCCAGAAGTAGCAGACACCCACGGCGAAGACGGTCGCGGCGGCGAACACCGTCGGCGGATTCGCCGCGATGGAGAGCAGGAAGAGACCGACCGCCGTGAACACGGCGGCGCCGAGGAGCACGCCCATCGGCGTGAGCTTGCCGACGACCGGCCCGGCGAACTGCCGCCCGACCGCCATGAGCCCGGAGATCCAGACCAGCACGAGGATGCCCTCGATGCCGATGGTGTAGTTGATGATGTCCGGGATCCACGTGTTCGGACCGAGCTCCGAGGCGGCGGTGATGAGCATCGCGACGAGCATGACCAGGAAGAGCGGCGACAGGCACGCCGTGAACATGCGGGTGGTCGAGACGCCCGAGGCGACACGCTCTGTCACCGGGAGCTTGTGCGGCAGGAACATAAGGCCGTAGATGATCGTCGGGACGATCATGATGGAGAGCTTCCACTGCCAGTTCAGCCAGTCCATGCTCCCGGCCGCGAGCTTGTTCACGGCGTACGCCGAGAGCCCGCCGACGACGAGGCCGACGGGGAACCAGGCGTGGAATTGGTTGAGCTTCTTGGTCTTCTCGTCGCCGTACATGGTGGCGATGAGCGGGTTGCAGGCCGCCTCGATGAGTCCGCACCCGACACCCAACAGCAGGTAGCCCGCGTAGAGGGTTTTGAAGGGATCGAGCCCGGTGGTGTTGGCAACGGGGCCGGCGAAGATGGAGAGCAGCGTGCCGAGCAGGTGCCCGAGGAAGGCGAGCACGATGAGCTTCTTCATGCCGAGCCAGTCGCAGAACGGCCCGCCGAACATCATGGCGAGGGTGAAGCCCCAGAAGCCGGGCCCGTTGAGCCATCCCATCTGGGTCTCGTTCCAGCCGAACTCGGCCTGCAGCTCTCCGATGATCTCTGGCCGGATCGAGAAGCTGAATCCGGTGACGGTCAGCGCGATGCAGGAGGCGATGAAGAAGGTGCGCCGGTGTGGGTGTTGCTCCATCGGGGCACGCTACATGCTCACGCCGATGCGCACAAGTCGGCGCGCGGGTGTGGGCGCACCAGAGCGAAAGTCTTTCTACCGCCGGTGCTGGGCTTGTCGCCCGGTCAGACGGCCGACTCGGTCACGCGCAGGATCTCCTGGATGGAGGTCAGGCCCTTGGTGGCCTTCTTCATGCCGTCCTGGCGGAGCGAGACCATGCCGCGCTCCAGGCACAGACGCCGGAACTCGGACACGTTCGGGTTGCGGGCGATGATGTCGCGGACCGAGTCGTCCACGGCGAGCAGCTCGTAGATGCCGACTCGCCCGGAGTAGCCGGTGTTGCGGCACTTGTCGCAGCCCTTGGGGACCCACATCTTGTCGGTCGCCAGGCCCTGCACCTCGAGGTACTCGGCCATCTCCTCGCTGGGCGCCTCCTCGACCGCGCACTGCTTGCACAGACGCCGCACGAGTCGCTGGGCCAGCACGCCGTTGATCGCGGCACCGACGAGGAACGGCTCGAGGCCGATGTTCACCAGTCGGGTGACCGACGACGGCGCGTCGTTGGTGTGCAGGGTCGAGAGCACGAGGTGACCGGTGAGCGCGGCCTGCACCGCGATGTGCGCGGTCTCCATGTCGCGGATCTCGCCGAGCATGATGATGTCGGGGTCCTGACGCAGCAGGGCCTTGAGGGCCTTGGCGAACGTCATGCCGATCTTCTCGTGCATCTGCGTTTGGGTGACGCCGTCGAGGTGGTACTCGATCGGGTCCTCGACCGTGCAGATGTTCATCTTGTTCTTGTCGAGCTGGCGGAGGGAGGAGTAGAGCGTGGTCGTCTTACCCGAGCCGGTGGGGCCGGTGACGAGGACGATGCCGTGGGGGGAGTGGATCTGGTGCTTCCAGATCTCGTAGGTGTCCTCCTCGAAGCCGAGTTCCTCGAGCTCGACGTTGATCGAGCGGGTGTCGAGGATACGCATCACGGTCTTCTCGCCGTACCCGCAGGGCAGCGTGGACATACGCAGGTCGAGCTTGCGCCCGCCGACGTGGCAGCGGATGCGCCCGTCCTGCGGGATGCGTCGCTCGGAGATGTCGAGGTTGGCCATGATCTTGAGGCGGCTGGTGATGGCCGCGGACATGCCCGCGGGCGGGTTCATCATCTCGAACAGCACGCCGTCGATGCGGAAGCGGACCTTGAGCTTCTTGTCGCCCGGCTCGATGTGGATATCCGACGCGCCCTCTTTCACGGCGGTCTGGATGATGTAGTTCACGTATCGGATGACCGGCGACTCGCCGGCCTGGGCCTCGAGATCGAGGTTCTCGGCGTTCTCGCCGGACTCGGCCAGCTCGACGTCGCCCTCGTCCACCGAGGCGAGGATGTCGGTGATATCGACCTCGTCCTGGGAGTCCTCGGTCACCGACTCGATCATCTCCTTGATATCGCCGGCGGTGACGAGCACGAGCTTGATGGACACCACGCCCAGCTTGCTCTTGACCTCGTCGAGCAGGAAGACGTCGTCCGGGTTGGTCGTGCCGACCACCGCCCGGGTGCCCTCCATCCGCAGCGGCAGCACGCCCCGGTGCAGGCAGAACTCGCCCGACAGGCGCTGCAGCATGTCGCCGTCCACGCCGCCCTCGAGTCCCGCGGCGATGTCCACGCGCTCGAAGGGCACGCCCGCGATCTCCGCGACGCACTGCTGCACCATCGCCTCGTTGGCGCCCTGGTCGATCAGCACCTGCGTGACCGACTTGCCCGGCGTCTGCTTGATGACGTTGCGGGCGTTGGTGATGTTCTCCGCGGTGACGACGCCCTTGGTGAGCAGCAGCTCGCAGATGTCGCCGTTGGCGGTGGCCTGGTGCACCAGCCCGGCCTGGGGCTCGTAGACGTTGTTGAAGGTGTTCCCGACGCCGCGCTCCGCCTCGGGCCGCAGGCCCTTGCCGGCGGGGTCGTCCGGCGCCACCCCGGGCTGATTCGAGGGGACCGGGGGGACCGTTGAGAACGACCCCTCGTTGCGGTCCAGCGCGTGCGGGCGGGCCTGCTCCGGCTCCTTGGCGCGGCGCGCGGGCTTCCCGTGGTCCACGCCGAGTTCTGACAGGATGTCGTCGATTTTGTCCTTGCCCACAGCTCTGCTCCGGTCTGAAGTCAGCGGCCCTCGCCGCCCTCGCCCGATTCCGGAGCCGGCTCGCCGGTCTCCGAGTCGTCGCCGGCCTCCTCGACGGGCTCGGCCTCGCCGGAGCCCGACTCGCCCGTATCCGACCCGGCCGACCCGTCCTCATTCGACCCGTCCTCGTTCGAGCCAGTCTCGTCCGAGCCCGCCTCATCCGAGCCAGACTCACCAGAGCCGGATTCGCCCTGGTCCGATTCGTTCGCTTCGTCCGAATCGGTTGTCTCGGGGGTCGTCGAGTCGTCCGACTCGTCGTCGGCCACCTCGGCGGGCGTCTCGGCCGTGTCGGTCGTGTCCGACTCGACGGGCGCGTCCTCGCCCGATTCGCCCTGATCGGAGGGCTCGGCCTCTCCGGTCATCGGCTCGGATTCGGCGGATCCCTCCGCCTCCTCGGTCTCCGCGCTCTCCTCAGCAGCGGGGCTCTCTGACTCGGCGCCCTCGTCGGCGACGCCGTCGGTGCTGTCGTCGGTGCTGTCATCGGTGCCGTCGGTCGTGTCGGCCTCGGGCGCGGACTCCGCGACGTCGGATGCGCCACCCTCGGACTCGCCCGATTCGGCCTCACCGGCGTCGGTCTCGCTGGCGTCGGTCTCGCCGGCGTCGGTCTCGGTTGTCTCCGTGTCGGCCTCGGCGTTCTCCTTGGCCGCGGCGGCGGCCGCCGCGATCTTCACGAAGAGCGACTGCTCGCCGTCGTCCGCGGAGCCCGTCTCGTCGGCGGGCGTCTCGACGCCCTCCGGCTCGACCGGCTCGGGCTCGGGCGCCGCCTCGAGCTGACGCGTGGGCATCCCGATCTGGAGCTCGTAGCGCGAGCCGTCGTCGGCCAGGAGCACCGCGGTCCGCCCGCCGATGGACTCGACGGTGAAGAACGACGTCTCGTTCTCCGCCTCCTCGTGCTTGATCTCGTAGGACAGCGTCCCGCCGACCCGGACGATCTCGCCCGAGATGCGCGCGACGGCGTTGGGGCCCTGCAGCGTGGACTGCAACTGGTAGCCGTCCAACGAGTCCTGCATCGCGACCAGACGCTCACGCTGCATCTGCGCCTCGCGTGCGATGCGCATGGCCTCTGCGCGGAGTCGATCGCGTTCGGCCTGGCCGATCGGGTCGGGCAGGTCGGTCACCACGGGCTTGATGCCGGTGCTCTCCTTGTCGGAGAAGTTGAACGGGTCGCGCGGGATGTACCCGAGCGGGACCTGCACCGGGCGGGTGGACTGCTCCAGCGCCGTCATGGTGGCCTCGAATCGCTGGTCGAAGTCGGCGCCGATCACCGGCTCGGTCACGTTCATCTCGAACGCGTCCTTGCTGACGGCGGCCTGTCCGGAGACGACGCGCATGCCGAAGATGGACCCGCCGCCGATGAGCACGATCAGGGCCGCGATGGCGGGCCCGCTCGCGACGCTGGGCGACGAGTTCATCTGCTGCGGTCGCTGGGGCGCCGCGGGCTGCTCCTGGGCGAACCCGTCGTCCGAGCCGCCGGCGGTCATGGCGCCCTGGGTCTCGGGGGTATCCTCCAGGTTCAGGAAGATCTTTGCCGTGTCGGGGTTCTCGTGGCTCACGAGTTGGCCTCCTCATCCTGGCGGAAGTAGATGCTGAGCTGGAACTCGACCTCGACGAGGTCCTCGTCCTTGTCACGCTCCATGGTCATCTTCACGACGCGGGTGATGCGCGGGAGGCGCTCGACCTGCTGCATGAAGCTGTAGAAGCCGTCCCACTGCCCGCTCACCTCCATGGTGAGCGGCTGCTCGCGGTAGGCCGCGGCGGCGACGGGCTTCTCGGTCTTGAGGGTCGGGGCGCCCAGGCCGTTGTCCACCGCGAGGATGGAGACCTGTCGGATGATCTCGTCGATCTCCTTGTTGGTCGGCAGGCGCGACTCCATGGAGTCGATCTGCGTCGCGATCTCGCCGTTGGTGGCCTCGAGGTCCTCGTTGCCCTTGGTCTCCTCGCGGAGCTTGCCCAGCATCTCCTTCATGTGGGCCAGCGCCAGGCGGTCGTCGTTGATCCGCTGGTTCTGGGGCTTGAAGGCGAGCATGAACGCGCCGGCGGGGATCAGCAGCACCCCGAGCAACATCATCAATTCGCGTGGTCCGAGTCGCATCGCCGGTCTCCTTACTCGTCACCAAACACCGACGCCGAGTTGAACCCCTCCAGCAGCGTCGTCTCAACGACACCCGGGATGGACTCGAACTCCACACGCTCGGCCAGCTTCATCGTGATCGTGAACTTGCGGAAGAACTCGTCCTCCACTTCCTTGCGCTCGATCGACGACACATCGACGGAGCTGAACAGCGGGGACCGGCGCAGCGACGCCACGTAGTCCGCGATCTTCTCGTTGTCGCCGCTCAGCCCGACGAGCTCCAGATGGTGCTCGAACTTCGGGGGCAGCACCTTCGGCGCCGGCTGGTTCACGCCGGGCGTCGCCTGGCCCGGGGCCAGCGTCCCGCGACGCCCCGCCGGCGAGGCCGACTTCACGGGGGCCGTCGAGATCCGCTTGCCCTCGAGCTCCACCGTTTCCAGGCGAAGGTCCTTGGGCATGTCGCGCCACAGCTCGGCCATCAGGATCGAACGAGGGATCTTCTCGCTGATCGCGTTCACCACCTCGGCCCGGTCCAGCAGCTCGGCACGCTGCGTCTCCAGCCCGCGCAGCTGCTCGATCTTGATCGACTCGGTCTCGAACTCGGCCCGGACCTGCCGGACCTCCTGGGCCAACGCACGCTGACGCTGCACGTTGAACACGAACACGCCCACGGTCCCCACGAGCACCGCGCCGAACAGCAGCAGGATCGCCACGTTCGCCTTCTGCTCGCCCTTGCCACGGACGTAGTCCTCCGGAAGGAAGCTGCCCTGGGCCGGCTGATTCGGGTTGAGGTTGACCATCTCGGTCTCCTAAAGCTTCGGCTCGGGCCCTCGCGGCGCGGCCTGTCTCGATCCACTCACAAATCCGTCGGGCTCGTCGCCAGACCCATCGCCACAGCCCACCCGGGCTGGGAATCGCTCAGCGACATCCCGCTCACCGGCTCGCGACCCGAACGCCCCACCCGCGCCAGCGGGTCGGCCACCTGCGCCGGCAGACGCAGCGATTCGGCCAGATGGGTGCACAGCGGCGCGTGACGCGCCTCGCCCCCGGTGAACACAATCCGCTCCACCGTCTCGGCCGGGCTGAGCGAGCGGTGGTACCGCAGGCACATCCGCAGCTCGTCGGCAAAGATCTCCATCGGTTCGGTCAGTTCGAAGTCCGTTTCCACCGGGCGCTGCGGGCGGAAATCGGGGTTGCCCTCCGCGTTCCCGGCCGCGACCCTCGCCGGGGCCGGCGTCGAGGACCGCACGTAGCTCTCCAGCGCCAGCCGCTTCATGCGGGCCTTGGTGACCGAGAGCTGTGTCTGTTTCGCGATCGCCTTGTCCAGCCGCAGCCCGCCGAACCCCACCACGCGTGCGAACAGGATCTGCTCGCCCCGGGCGACCACGACCTTGGTCGAGCCGCACCCCAGGTCGATGTGGGCCACGCAGGGCGGCTCTCCGCTCTCGCCCGGCGCCGTCACCCCCGCGCCCTTCAGCAGCGCGTGCACCTCGGTGTGGATGCCGACCGGCTCGAGCTTCGCGTTCTTCACCGCCTGCATCAGCTGGTCCACCATCGGGCGCCCCAGCGCAAAGCACACGATCTCGGTCTTGTTCGCGCTGACCTGACGCACCTCGCTGCTGCGAACGATCAGCGCCTTGGGGTCGCACTCCATCTGCTGAGCGATCGTCGCGGCGACCATCTCGTCCGCCTTCACGCCGTCGATCTTCTGCATCTGCAGGTGCTTGCAGAACATCTGCCCGGCGGGAACCGAGAAGACCGCACGCTGCGACTTGAACCCACCGCTCCGCAGAATCCGCGGGAGCGACTCGATCTGGTACCGCAGGCGTCCCGCCGCGTCACCCAGAAGCTCCTCGGGCGTGTCCAGCTGCGAGGCCGCGACCAGCGACGGCGTCGCCCCGCCGGTCAGCTGCAGCACCTTGAGCGAGCCCACCCCGAAGTCGATCGCCACGGGAGGAGCCGATCCGCGGATCGACTTCATCGGCGACAACTTTCCCAGCTTTCCAATGCCGCTGATGCCCATAGTCAGTCTGACCCCTCATGCTCGGTGTGCGGTTTCGGACCGGACCGACATCGACACACCGGGCATCCGGGTTCAGGGCTGTCCCAAACTCACCACCGATTCACGTCCGACCACCCGGCGCACGCCCGCACGACCCCACCACCTCGCGCCACTCCCGCGTTCGTGGGGCCCCACACGCCCCCAACCCGCCCGCACAGCCTCACCCCACGTCCGGAGAACCCGCTCTCAGACCAGGCCCGCACCCGCCACCGCCCCGACCACACGCACCGCCACCCGTTCCAGTGACTCGAACGCGCAGGGCAGGTCCCAGACCTGATCGTCGCGATTCCCGGTGCTGTTCGAGATCACACGCACCTCCGCGAACGGCACACCCGGGCCGCTGAGCGCCGCGACAAGACCGACCGCGGCCCCCTCCATCGCCTCGCCCCCCGCCACCCCGTCGAGCCTGGCACGCACGAATCGGGCCAGTTCGTCGGTCCCGGAGCAGGTGCTCACGGTCGCGACGGGTCCGAGAACATCCACTTCGGGCACGATGGCCTCACGGAGCGCGTCGTCGGGACGAAAGACATCCCCGAACTCGGTGGTGCCGAACCCCATCTCCGCGACGGACTCAAACCCATCCGGCTTTCGGAGCCCCAGATCAACGAATTCGCTGTGTGTAGCGAGCATCGAGCGCCCGATGGGGAGCGAACCTGAGGCGGATTCCTCATTAGTCCAGGTGGCACCCGCCACGCCGAGGCTCAGGACCGCCGCGTGGCGGGTGTGATCCAGGCATCGCGAGGTGCCCGCGCCGGCGGCGGCCGGCCCGACGCCGAGGCGTACGATCTCGACCCGCTCACCGACCCGAACGGGGGACCAGAGCGGAAAATCCTTGGTGCTCGCGTCGAGACCGCGTGCGACCGCCCTGGCCTCGGCTTCGACGGCGACCGCAACAAGAACCGATTGTGGACGTTGTGCACCCAAGCATCACCCCGACTTTCTCGCAACTTCGACGTCTTCGGGTGGAACAATACAACACGAACCCTCACCGGGAGCTTTCCATGACATCCAACGCCCCTCGTTCCCGCGGCATCGTCGCTCGCGTGGTCATCCCAACCCTCGCCATCGGCGGCATCACCATCGCCAGCGCGCTGATGATCGGGGGCAACGACCAGACCGGCAGCGTGATCGGCACGGCCGACACCAGCGCCGCCGAGCGACGCGGCTTCGAGATCACCACCCTCGCGATGGGCGAGCTGGAAGCCAAAAACCGGGTCGAGATCCGCTCCCGGGTCGAGCAGACCACGACCATCGTCGAGGTGGTGCCCGAGGGCACGCGCGTCGAGAAGGGCGACGTGCTGGTGCGGCTGAACAGCGAGGCGATCGAGACGGAGATCGCGGAGGACGAGCTGCGGGTGCTCGAGGCCGAGAGCTCGTACGAGGCCGCGGTGACCGCGGAGAAGATCCAGCTCTCGGACAACGCCTCGGCGCTGCTGACGGCGGAGGCGGAGCTGACGATCGCCCGCCTGAGCCTGGAGCAGTGGAAGGACGGCGACGTCGCGAAGACCCGCAAGACCAACCAGCTCGCGGTGGAGCGTGCGGAGAAGAACCTGGAACGCCTGTCGGACAAGTACGAGCAGAGCCAGATCCTGTTCGAGCAGGAGTTCCTGTCCGAGGACGAGCTGGACCGCGACGAGATCGCGTTCATCGAGGCGAAGGCGGCCCTGGAGCAGGCCCGCCTCGATCAGGAGGTCTACGAGACCTACCAGTTCCAGAAGGACAAGACGCAGCACGAGCTGGACGTGAAGCAGGCCGAGGCCAAGCTGGAGCGCGTGCTGGAAGAGAACGAGATCAACCTGCGGAACAAGAAGGCCCAGACCATCTCCGCCCAGCGTCAGTTCCAGATGCGACAGGAGCGGCTGACCGAGGAGAAGGCCCAGCTCGAGGCGTGCACCATCACCGCCCCCAACAACGGGCTGGTGGTCTACGGGACCTCGACCGAGGAGGGACGCTGGCGCGCCCAGAACGACGGCGGGCTGGCCATCGGCACGCAGGTGCGCAACAACGACCTGCTGATCGTGCTGCCCGACACCTCCGAGATGGTGGCGTCGGTGAAGGTGCACGAGAGCCTGGCCGGGCGCATCCGCGCCGGGCAGAAGGCGGAGGTCACGATCGAGGCGATCGACGCGATCATCCCGGGCGAGGTCGCCTCCGTTGGCATCCTGGCCGAGTCCTCGGGCTGGCGGGACCCGAACCTGCGTGAGTACACCGTGAAGATCCGGCTCAGCCCGACCGCGGACGTCTCGGAGATCCGCCCGACGATGCGGTGCGAGGCCCGCATCACGCTGGGCGCGGTCGAGGACGCCCTGGTGGTCCCGCTGCCGGCGGTGTTCAACGACGGCTCGATCAAGTACGTGTACACCCCCGCGGGCTCGCGCTTCCGGCGCGTGCCGATCGCGATCGACCGGACGAGCGACACCGACGTGGAGGTCACCGCGGGCATGAGCCCCGGGGACATCGTGCTGCTGCGGGAGCCCGACGCGGGCGAGGTGCTCGCCGATCCGTTCCGGGACGAGGACCTCGAGGCGGCCGGCTACATCAAGACCGAGAACGGCTGGTTCCACCCCAACTCGATGCGGCGCGGCATGATGCCGGGCATGCGCTCCGGCGGGCAGCCGGGCGGGGAGGCCTCCGGGTCGCAGCGTCAGCGTCCGCAGCGGGGCGGCGAGCAGAGCAACGCCGGCTCAACCGACGCCGGGACGGGCACGAAGAACGCCGAGGCCGTCGCGGCCGAAACCGACACGACCGACAATACGACCGGCGAGGCCGGCTCGGGCGAGGTCGTCGCCGAGGCGGCTTCCGAGAATGACTGAGCGACTGGTTCGGACGCGGACGCCCGGGCGGCCTCAGGCCGCGCGGGTGCGTGCGTCGCGCTCGGCCTGCGCGACCCCGGTGGGGTCGTAGGGCGAGGGCAGCATCTCCGGGCCGAAGTTGTCCTCGCGGACGTCCACGCCGTCGATGCTCTGCACCCACAGGTCCGTCCGCTCGCGCAGGTCGATCGACTCGAGGTCGCCCTCCCAGTCCGGCCCGCGGTATTCCATCACGCGCGGGCGGCACGGGTCGGAGCGGCACCACGCCTCCACGACCGCCTCACGCCCGTCGCAGAGCGTGACCAGGTGGCCCGGCGGGTAGGGCGGGCAGACCTGCAGCAGGCCGGCGAACACGTAGGGATCGATCCACCCGCGGCGCGGGGGCTCGAGCATCATCCGCAGGGCACGCACCGCCGGGTTGGGCTCCTCGCCCAGGTCGTGCGAGCCCGGCACGTGGGCCGGGTGCACGAGCCGGTCGAAGAGGTCGGCCGCGGCGATGATCCGCGCGAACACGTGGATGTCGTGCCCGCCCAGCGCCACGGGCTCGCCGTTGCTCGTGGTGCGGCTGGGGAACCCGGTGCCGTCGAACTTCTGGTGGTGGTTGAGCACCGCGGAGGCCGCGGTCGGGTCCACGTTGCCCCGGACCATCTCGTATCCGATGAGCACGTGCTCCTGCCAGGCCTCGTCCGAGTCGTCCTGGGTCTGGGCGTAGCGGGCCAGGACCTCGGGCTCGATCTGCATGACGCCGATGTCGCACAGCATCGCGGCCACGCCGAGCGACTCGACGTCGCGCGCGATGTTGGGGGGCAGCTTCGGGCGTTCGTGCTCGAGGTAGTCGCCCAGGGTGAGCCCGATCAGCATGCTCAGGTAGCAGACGTTGGTCGCGTGACGCACCGCGGGCTGGCCGGAGTCCACCAGGCTGGTCAGGAACACGTTCGCCTGCCGGTTCTCGGTCAGCGACCGCATCATCGAGCCCACGGCGTTCTCGTAACGCCGGTACTCCAGCTTGGCGTGCATGTGCGCGCCGGCCAGGTCGAACGCCTCGGCGATGTCGCGTGTGACGACCGCGCGGCTGGACTCCACACGCGGGTCCACCATCCCCCCCACCTGCTCCAGACGCGGGTACTGCACCCAGATCTCGGGGATGCACATCTGCCGCAGTCGCGTCACGGCCCGCTCGGTCAGCTCCACCCCGGAGCGCAGCAGGAGCGTGTCGTGGCTCTTGGGGTGAAACACGGGCAGCGCAAGGGTTAGGCCGGGCTTGGCGTGCTCGGGGCGGAGGCGGAGCATGCGATCGTCATCGACCGTCCGCGGACGCTTATCCAACCCGATCCGAGGCCCGCGCCCGGTTATCCGCCCCGCTCGACGGCGTAGACATACGCGGTGTACCCCACGTACAGCAGCACCATGACCGTCCCCTGGACCCTGCCGATCGTGCGGGGCGGGGCGAGCCGGACCAGCGACAGTAGGGGGTAGCACAGCACCCCCGCGGCGATCATGATGAGCAGGTCGGTCTCGATGCCGGGGCGGGCGGGCATCGGGGCGAGCAGGGCCGAGATGCCGAGCACGCTGAGCAGGTTGAAGACGTTGGAGCCGATGATGTTGCCCATCGCGATGTCGTGCTGGCGGGTGAGGCAGGCTCGGACCGAGGCCGCGAGCTCGGGCAGGCTGGTGCCGAACGCGACGACCGTGAGCCCGACGACGCCGGCCGAGACGCCGAGCACGTCGGTGGCGAGCGAGGTCGCGCCCGCGACGAGCAGGTCGGACCCGAACGTGAGCCCGGCCAGCCCGACGATGACGAGGGCGAGGTCGATCCAGAGCCTGGAGACCGGCTCGCGCTGGTCGATGTGCAGGTCCTCCTCGACCTCGCGCTCGAACTCGTGGGCGATGGAGTCCGGGTCGGCACGTCCCTCGATGAAGCTGTACACGACGTAGCCCACCAGACCGGCTACCAGCACCGCGCCCTCGACCCGCCCCAGCGTCTGGTCTCCCATCGCGAGCATGAGCGAGGCACCCAGCGAGACCGCCAGCATGATCGGGAGCCCGGACCGGAGCACGGCCCGCTTCACCGTGACCGGCGACAGCACGCCGGTGATCCCGAGGATCAGCAGCACGTTGGCGATGTTTGACCCGACGACGTTGCCGACGCCCAGGTCGCCCGCCCCCTTCCACGCGGCGTTGGCCGAGGCGAAGAGCTCCGGGGCGCTGGTGCCGAACGCGACCACGGTCACGCCGATCGCGAACGGCGAGAGCCCGAGCAGGCTCGCGAGGCGGGCCGCGCCGCGGACGAGCAGATCGGCCCCGACCACCAGCAGCACCAGCCCGCAGACGAGTTGCAGCATCAGCACCGTCAACGCCCGCCCCCCCCGCCCCCCCCACCACCCCCACCACTCCCCGAGCGGACGACCGGGACGATCACGATCAGGGTGGATTCGACGGGGCGTGCGGACCGGCCCGGATCGAGCGTGTCTGGCGCCAGCAGGGCGGCCCCGAGCGACGGCGCGCCGGGAACCGGCGGGCCGGAGCCCTCGGCCGGGGCTTCTGCCGGGCCGGTCGCGGTGAGCACGAGGCAGCGCCCGGGCTGGAGGGCCAGCGTCAGGGATTGCCCGGCGAGGGCCCGCCCCTGCTCGATCGGGGCGAAGAGTCGCGCGGGCTGGTCGATCGCGAGCGTGGGGGGCTCGTAGAGCTGGGGGACCAGCTCGACGCGGATCAGGTCGGTCAGGCGCCCGGACTCGATCTCGGGCTCGGTCCAGGCCCGGACCAGCAGGCGGGGCGTGACGCCGGCTGGCACGTCCACGGGGCCCGACGCGGTGGCGAGGCGGCGCGCCGAGCCCGAGGCCGCGTGCAGCGGCTGCCACGTCGGCACGACACCCCAGGCGCGATGGTTCAGCGAGCCGACCGGCGTGAGCCCGGTCACCAGCAGCCCGAGCCGGTCGGCCGGGAGCACGATCGCCCGGAAGCCCGAGGCCTCCCACCGGCGCAGCTCGTTGGCGGTCTCGTCGTCCGGGGCGGGCAGGTCGGCGACGAGCCCGTCCAGGAACTCGCCGAACAGGAGCGGGGGCACCGCGGTGGTCCACGCGAGCGTCTCGATGCCCGTCGCCGAGGTGCCGAGCGTGTCGGGGAGCGCCGCGTCGTACTCGCCCCGGCGGATCTCGAACTCGATGGGGGGAGGGTTGTCCGCCAGTGCGCGGACGTCGGGCTGCTGCTCGTCCTGTTCGTCGCGCGCGTCGGGGCCGCCGTCGGCGACTGGCTTCGATGAGCAGGCCCCGAGCAGGAGGCACGCCACGCCGAGCACGCACCACGAACCGTGGGCGCGGGCGCGTGGCTCGGGTGTGTCGTGTATGCGGTTGGGCATGTTGCGCGTGGGGTCAGTCGGAGAGGTCGTTGATGCGGTCGATCAGCTTGCGGACCAGCCCGAACTTGTGGCGTGTGTGGTGGAAGACCAGGCGCGGGAGCTGGAGGTGGTCGCGCTCCTGCGGCAGCGCCCCGGACTGATGGATGTCGCCTTCCTGCACGAGCACCGCGAACTCCTCGTTGAGGGTCGCGACGGCCTCGTCGGAGAGCGGCTTCTTCATGCGGATGACCAGGTCGTCGCGGACGTAGCGCGAGGAGTGGTAGTTCTTGTAGAAGTGGGCGACGTGCTCGGCGGCGTCCTCGGTGTCCTTGGCGATGTAGAACAGGTGCTCGTCCTCGGGCGAGATCCAGCCCCGGTTGAGCAGCTGGGTGCGGGTGAACTCCCACCAGCCGCGCCAGTAGCTGGCCTCCTCGGGACGCTCGTCCTCGGGCCCCTCGACGAAGACGATGGGGATGATGGAGGCCTTGCCGGTCTGGACCAGCGTGAGGGTCTCGTAGCACTCGTCGAGCGTGCCGAAGCCGCCGGGGAAGCAGACGACCGCCTCGGCCTGCGAGAGGAACATGAGCTTGCGGGTGAAGAAGTAGCGGAAGTGGATGAGCTTGTCGTCGTCGGCGATGATGTCGTTGGCGGTGGTCTCGAAGGGCAGCCGGATGGCGACGCCGAAGGAGGAGGCCCGACCGGGGCCGACGTGCCCGGCCTTCATGATGCCGTCGCCCGCGCCGGTGATGACCATCCAGCCGCGCTGGGCCATCAGCGTGGAGAAGTGCACCGCGGCCTTGTAGTCCGGGTGGTCTACGGGCGTGCGGGCGGAGCCGAAGATCGTGACCTTGTGCGGCTCGGGGTACTGCCCGAAGACGCGGTAGGCGTAGCGGAGCTCCTTCATCGCGGCCGTCATGAGCTTGAGCTCGCCGGTGTTGCGCCCGTCGGGCAGCAGCTTCAGGCCGGCGGTGACGAGCTCGCGCACGAGCTTGGAGTCGAACTCGGACGCCTCGGGGGCGACCATGTCGAGCAGCTCGATCACGCGCTCCTGGACCTCGCCGTCGTCGGCGCGGCGCACGGCGGGGGTCTCGGGGGGCGCGGACTCTTCCGAGTGCGGCTGCGTGGAACGGGGCGGGTCGAGTTCGACACGGTTGTGCTGATCGTTCATGGTTGGTTCTCGTTGGAGGATTCGTTGGCGACGGCCCGTCCGGGCGTCTGTTGGATCGTGAGGGTAGGTTCCTCGTTGACTTGCGTCGTGCCCGCGTCGCCGGATTCGTCCCCGTCGGAGACACGCGGGACGGGTCGCGGGAGCGGCCTGATCTCCAGATCGCCCCGCCCGAGGTCCTGGCGGGCACGCGAGGGGCCGGTCTCGTTGCCGAAGAACTCGCTGATGGCTCGCCGGGTCTCGCCGAACTGCTCGGTCGAGATGGCGATGTCGGCCGGGGTGCCCTTGATGGTGGTGGTGACGATTTCGTCCCGGATGCCGCCGAACACGTCGGACAGGACCGGGATGCCCCGGAGCGGCCTGGACCGCAGCCAGAGGTCGAAGTCCACCTCGGGGACCTTGATGGTGCCGCCGCCGTAGAGCTCGATGGCGTTGGAGGCGATGGAGACCTCGTCCACGAAGACGGTGTCGCCCCGCATGTAGAACTCGATGCGCGCCTCGTCGAGGCGCGAGGACGACGGGAGCTGCAGGTTGGAGAGCTCGATGATCGGGATGAGGCCCGGGAGCTCGACGACAGCGCCGCCGGCGACGTCGAGCCGCCCGCGCCCGTGCAGGGCCGCGGGGTTCTGAGTCTCGCCGGTGACGCTCACCGCGGCGTCGAACAGCCCGCGCGAGCGGTCGCCCGAGTTCGCCCACGCGAGCTGCGCCTGCTCGAGCGCCTGCTGCAGCTCGGAGGCCGGGACGGTCTCGAGGTCGGGCATGCGGTCCGCGGCGACGCCCAGGTCGGAGAAGACCGGTCCGGCGCGGGCGCCGGTCAGCCTGATGTCCGCGCCGTAGGCGGGGCTGGAGCGCGTGAAGTCGGAATCGAGGTTGATCGCCAGCCGCCCGCCGTGCACGCGTGCGAGCAGGTCGTCAGAGCGGATGCGTCCGGCCCCGTCGCGGTTGTGCACGTTGCCGGTCATCGAGACGAGGCGCAGGCCCGCGGCCCGGGCGCGGTCGAGGTCCAGCCCGAGGTTGAAGATCGGTCGCCCCGACGTGTTGGACGCCTCGACGCGCGTGCGCCCCGAGACCTCCGCGAGCCTCACGCCCGTCCGCATCGAGGCCTGGTCGAGCAGCAGGTCGGACTCGAGCTCGAAGACGGGCAGGTCCTCGCCCACGAACTCGAGCTCGAGGCGGCTGTTCCGCAGCGCCACCCCCTGCCCGACGTCAAACTCGAGCGCGTCGAGCGTGTCGGCGACCGGGACGGGGATGAGAGCACGCAGGCCGGGGTTGATCGTGGTCGCGTCCACGTCGAGGGACGAGTCCAGGTAGAAGCCCAGCTCGGGCACGGCCGCCCAGAGGCCCGAGAGCTCCATCCGCCAGTCGCGCGGGTCGAGGATCAGGCGGTCGATCCAGCCCGAGTCGCCGTCGAACCCGATGATGCCGGAGACCGTCGGAACGTCGATCGGCGTGCCGCGGTAGTTGAACGCGAGCGACCGCGGCTCGGCGATGCCCGAGACGCGCAGCGGGGGTGTGACCACGGTTCCGGGCAAGATCTCGGGCGAGACCTCCTCGCGGACCGGGTCGATGCGGATGTTGGTGGCGAAGGTGCCGCGCAGCTCGAGCGCGTCGATGAACTCCTGCGCAAACTCCGAGAGTCGCGAGCGCACGGTGAGGCCGGTGAGCTCGGACTCGAAGCGCGCCCGCGTCAGCCCGACGGTGAGCCCGCTGGTCCAGGCCCCGGGCGTGGCCCGGTGGAAGCGGGCCGGATCGACTCCCGCGATGGCCTGCGGGAGCACGCCGTTGATCTCGAACTGGCCCGACGGGTCGGCGTTGACCGCGATGGGGCCGGAGAGGTCCTCGAAGCGGAGCAGCGGCTCCGGACCGGTCTGGATGGTGAGCGTGCCCTCGATGCTCGGGATCGTGACGCGCGAGTCGCCCACGTCGGCGCCCAGGTCCACGGCACCCGTGATGACGGTCTCGCCCCGGAGGTCCCCGCCGACATGCCCGATGAACGACGACCGGAGGTCCGCGTAGCCCTCGGGCGTGCGCTGGTTGCGGAGCGTCACGAGCGTCGCGGCCACCGGCTGCGAGACCACGCCCGCGAGGTCCTCAACGGGCAGGTGCAGCGGCAGCGCCGTGGCGCTGGCCTCGACGCGCAGCGCCGGGCCGGGACGAGGCGGGCCGACGCGGTCCTCGCTCGGACCCGGCACGGTGCTCGACAGGGGCTTCTCGTGGAAGGTGAGCTCGGTGAGCAGCGCGAACGGGACCGGCGGCTCGACGCCGGCGCGATCGGTGACGTCGCCGGCGACATCGACCGTGATGGTCCGCTCGGTGATGAGCGCCTCGCCCTCGCTGATCGTCACCCCGAGCCCGGGGTGCTCGGCGGTGGGCCTGGCCCGCTCGGTCGCGAACACGGGCGTGCCCGTGACACGGTCCAGCGGGATGGTGATGTCGTAGCCCAGCTCGCCGGGGCGGCGCGGCTCGATCGTGGCGTCCGCGCCGACAAAGCCGCGCGGGCTCAGACGCTCGATGATCCCGCGGAACCCCTCGCCGGGGGCGGAGGAGGCGTACCCGGGGACCGCGCTCAGCAGGCGCGGGTCGATCGGGATGTTCTCGGCGTCGATCGTGATGGACGGGAGCGCATCCGGGATCGGCTGCCCCTCGTCGTCGGTCAGGAGGATGGTGGCGTCGAGCCTGGCGCTCCCGCCGGTCAGGCCCGCAAAGACCCCGCCGCTGATCGTCGCCGCGTCGTTGTCGATGCGCAGGCGCACGCCCGAGGCGGTCATGGGGAAGGGGAAGAGCTTGGGCACCACGCCGACGTTGTCGAGCGAGACGCGGATGTCCTTGGTCCACTCGGTCTCGAGCCCGTACGGGCGGTGGATGTCCACCGTCACGTCCGCATCGCCGCCGAAATGGAACGCCGGCGTGCGGAGCTGCTCGTCGATGCGCCCGAGGCGTGCGACGAGCTGGGCGCGGGAGGCGTCGCCCTCCGGCAGCGCCGCGAGCCGGTCCCGCAGGTCGCGCGACCGTTCCGCGAGCGACGCACGCTCCTCGGGCAGCAGGACCAGCGACCGGTCGAGCAGCTCGAGGTAGCGGTCCTCCGAGAAGATGTGCCGGACCATGCCGCGCCGGCCCTGGCTGAGCGCGTCGAGCAGGTGGAAGTCGATCGGGACGCCGTCGGCCGCGACGTTGATGTCGGCCTCCGACTCCTCCCCGAGCGGGGAGAACCGCGCGGTGGCGGTCATGGTCGCGCCGGAGGGCCCGGTGCCGGAGATCCGCTCGATCACCAGCTCATCGGTGTTGAACCGCGCCAGCCCGGACATGTTGACGAACGGGTAGGCGAAGTTCTTGTACGCCGCGGTGCCGTTCTCGAACCGGAGCTCGCCCGACAGCTCGGGCCTGGCGGCGCCCAGGTCGTTCGGCCCGGCACGCGCAACGCTGATGGTGGCGTGCACGTCGGCGACGGGGTTGCCGAACCACGACAGCTTCTCGATCACCTCGTCGGGCGCGAAGACCAGCGCGCTCAGATTGTCCTCCAGCCGGAAGTCGGTCTCGAGCGTGGCGGTGAACGCGGCGTCCGGCCCGAAGCCCTTGTAGTCGAACTCGACCGCGTAGTTCAGCCCCTGCAGCACGCCCGCCAGCGTCGCCCGCAGCCCGTCCTGATCGACGTAGATCGTCCCGTCGGTCCCCGCCAGGCGCGCCATCTCACCCGGCGCGTTCTCGGGCGAGAACGGGAGCGTGACGCCCACACCGTCGAGCGTGAGGTACAGCCGGAAGTCGCCCGAGGGGGTGAGCTCGCCGGAGACCTCGGGGATGTCGCCGTCGAGGGCGAGCTGCTCGAGCACGGCCCGGATGGGCGCGGGCAGGTCCTCGGGGCGCCACGCGTCGAGCGAGACGCCACGCACGACGCCCTTCACGCCGTCGGGCGCGATGCGACCCGAGCAGCTGATCAGGTCGGTCATCGGGATGCGGTCGGGCTGCCCCGACGACCAGGAGATCGCGCTGGCCGACTGCGTGAGACGGAAGACGTTCACGCCGTCCTCGGTGGGCGGCTCGAGCTGCCCCGCCACCCCGATAGTGCGCAGCTTGGTGTAGTCCTGCCCCGCGTGCTCGCCCAGCTCGAACGTGAACCCCTCCGCCACGATCTGCGGGAGCTGCAACGAGGAATCGCTCGACCCGCCCGCGAGGAACGCGAGCCCGGACACGTTGAGCTGGTTGGTCTCGGTGGACTGCGAGAGCCGGATCGTGCCCCCGCTGACCTCCATCCGGTCCACACGCGGCGTGCCCGCGAAGATGCCCGACCAGTCCAGATACACCTGGGCACGGTCCACCTCGAAGAACCGGGCGTGAGGCGGCGGCGTCTCGCCCGGACGCGCAAAGCCCGGCGCGGTCAGCACGAGACCCTCCACCGTTACCACGCCGTCCGGACCGATCCGCACACGGTCCGCCTCCGCGATCACCGACAGGTACGCCTCGATCTGGGGGATCAGGATCATCCGGGTGACCGGGGACCGCCCCAGCACCAGGTACGCCAGCAGCGTCACGATCACGATCCCCGCGAGCGTGAAGACGCACCGGCGACGGAACTTCCGTACACGGCTCGGCCTCGGTGCAAGCAGGATTTCGCGTTCTTCTTCCATGCGTCCGCGTGGGTCCGGCCTGATGGTATCGGCACGGGTGGAGGTGGGCTCCGCCCGCGTCCGCGATGTTCGGGACACGGCGGGGTCACCCGCTACACTGAGCCCATGCCCAAACCCCGTGCCGTGTTCGTGTGCCGAAGCTGCGGCGTGACGCAGTCCCGCTGGATGGGCAAATGCCCGGATTGCGGGGCGTGGGACAGCCTCGAGGAGTCGCAGGTCGATGCCTCCGCGACCAAGGACCGCCAGAAGGGCCTGGCGGAGGGCTGGCTGGGTGCCGAGGGATCATCCGCGGGCCCCACCCTCGCGGTTCCCATCGCCGAAGTCCGCGGCGCCGAGGGCGGCGGGATGCACCGGCTCGCCAGCGGGATCGACGAGTTGGATCGCGTGCTGGGCGGGACCGAGGGCAACCGCGGGCTGGTGCCCGGCTCGGCCGTGCTGTTCGGGGGCGAGCCCGGGATCGGCAAGAGCACGCTGCTGCTGCAGGCCGCGGGCGCGTGGGCCGAGCGTGTGAGCCCCGGGTCCGGGGCAGACTGGACTGGGCGCGTGCTGTACGTGTCGAGCGAGGAGTCCGCCGAGCAGGTCCGCCTGCGGGCCGGACGCCTGGGCGTGTCCGACCTCGACCGGCTCTTTGTGCTGGCGGACACCAACCTGGCCCGCATCGTCGAGCAGGTGCGCCGCGTGAAGCCGGACGTGCTGATCCTCGACTCGATCCAGATGGTCTACAAGGGCGACCTCGACGCCTCGCCGGGCAGCATCACCCAGCTGCGACGCTGCTCCAGCGAGCTGGTCTACCTCGCCAAGGCGAGCGGCACCGCCGTGATCCTGGTCGGGCACGTCACCAAGGACGGCCAGCTCGCCGGCCCGCGCCTGCTCGAGCACCTCGTGGACACCGTGCTCTACTTCGAGGGCGACCGCCACCACGCCGGACGCATCGTCCGCGCCATCAAGAACCGCTTCGGCACCACGCTCGAGCTCGGACTCTTCGAGATGACCGGGCGCGGGCTCGAGGAACGCACCGAGGGTGCCGGCGTGACCGCCACCGAGCAGAGCCGACCCGGCGCCGTGGTCTGCCCCGCCATGCACGGCAACCGGTGCGTGCTCGCCGAACTCCAGGCGCTGACCGCCACCGGGTTCCTCGGTTCCGCCAAACGCAAGGCCAGCGGCGTGGACACCAGCCGGCTCGCGATGCTCATCGCCGTCCTCGAACAGCACGCCGAGCTCCGCCTCGCCGACCGCGACGTCTTCGTCTCCTCCGTCGGAGGCATCCGGGTCGTCGAGCCCGCGGCCGACCTCGCGCTCGCCCTCGCCATCGCCGGGGCCCACTTCCGGCGCGCCCTCGAGCCCGGCGTGTGCGCCATCGGCGAGATCGGCCTGGGGGGCGAGCTGCGTCCGATCACACAGCTCGAGCCCCGGATCCGGGAGGCCGGGCGACTCGGCTACCGGCGTGCGATCGTGCCGATGGGGCAGACTGCCGCGACTGGGGGAGCCGGCCACACCACCGAATCAGTCGCGGGCGTGGAATTGATCGGGTGCGAGACCCTCGATCGGGCGATTCAACTCCTCGGCTGACCCCCCACCCCCCCCCATTCCCCCACTCAATCCTTATTGATTCGGGCATGGCGGGTGGACGAGCGGGCAGCCGCGAGGAGTCCGATGCGACCCGACCTGAACGCACACTCCGACGCACCGCCCGCCGTGAAGGTGCGGCGTGAGACCCGCGGGCTGAGCACCCTGCTCAAGCTCGGCCTCGTCGTGCTCGTCGTCGGTGTCGTCGGGCTGGTCTTCACCTTCGGGTCGCTGATGGAGGCCGTGGCGGGGTCCTACAGCGAGCGGGTCGAGCCGCTGGCGTTCGATCCGCAGACGTGGCAGGCGAACCCCGGCGAGAACTCCTCCGAGAGTGTCCGCCTCCGCATGATCGACGACCTGCTGGCGTCCGGCAGGCTGGAACGCGGCATGCACGACAGCGTGGTGCTGGGCGTGCTCGGCTACCCCGACGACCCGGCGTACGACACCTGCACCACCGCGTCCGAGCACTGGTGCTACTTCCTCGGCAAATCCCTGGCCGGCACGCGCGAGGGCGGCAGCTTCGCGGGGGGCGCCTGGCTGACGCTCCGGTTCGACGGGCGCGGGGAACTGCTCGTCTGGGACGTGACGGATTAGTTCTCGTCCGGCTCGGGCGTGGTTGCCCACATCACGTTGACGATCTTCCACTCGCCGTTGAGCTCGGCGAGGTGGAAGTAGTCGATCCACTCGTCCACCGTAAGCTTGGCCGAGGCGATCCCGTCCTGGATGTCGTAGATCTCGACGTCCTGGCGGGAATCGCTGGTCCACTGCCCCCGGTTGACGATCGGGGCCATGGCCATCAGCTGCGAGTACGTCATCTCGTTCAGGTACTGCGTGCCGTCGGCCATCGCCCGGACATCGCGCTTCTTGAGATTCGGATGGACGGAGCGTGCGAATCGCTCGGCGTCGGACTCGTAGAACGACCCGATGTAGTCGGAGATGGCGGCCTCGATCGCCGCCTCGTCGGCGCGACGGTCCGCAGCCCGGTGCGCGAACGCGACGCCCCCGAGCAGTGCGGTCGCGATGGCGGCAGTGGTGATCGTGGTGGCATGGGCGCGTGTGCGGCTGGTCATGGATGCTCCTTTCGAGACCCGACCCACAGCGTACCGCCGGATCGGCCCCGGGTTCTGCGCCGGGGCATCATTCGGGGATCGGCAGCCACTCGGGAAGCGTGCGCACCCGCCCGTCCCGCCCGACGCAGGCGATCTCGCTCTCCCCGACCGAGCAGACCCCGTCCCGCGGCGTCGCCGGGTCCTCCGGATCGGGCATCCCCCCGTTGCGCTCCACAAGCACGACCTCGTACGCGTGCCGGATCTTGACGCGCGAGACGTCGGCGACCCGCGTCCGGACCTCCAGCAGGTCGTCGTAGCGGATCGGACGCCGGTAGCGGATATCGAGGCGGGTGACGACCAGGAAGACCCCCTCCGCCTCGAGCGACGCGTACGACCGCCCGGTCTCGCGCAGCAGCTCGGTACGCCCCATCTCCAACCAGGGCACGTAGCTGGCGTGGTGGGCGACCCCCATGGGATCGCACTCGGCGTAGCGGACCCGGACCGAGATGACCCCGCGCAGGCCGGGCTGGTTCTCGGACGTTCCGGGGGTGGTCTCGGGGGCGGGAGATGCGGGCATGGACGAGTGTACGGCAGCGCTTGCCGGACACGCCCCCGCTCCGGCAACTCGGCTTCACCCTCCACGCCCGCTCGGTCCGATGTCCCGCCCGAACCAAGAAGGATTGCCCGATGTCGATGGACGTGACAGTGCGAGTGGTTCTGCCCGGCGATGACGTCACGCCGTGCGCCGAGATGCTGTCGCGTGTGATGATGCAGACAGAGGCCGCGGTGCTGATGGACGGCCTGCAGACCCGCGATCCCGGCGCGGTCCCGATCGCGGGCCTCTGTCTCAACCCGGACCACGAGCTGTTGGTCGCCGAGTACTCGCTGACCATCATCGGCATGGCGCGTGTGCGCCTGCACCCCGGTCGGGCGACCAACGCCGCGGACTGGTACTGCGAGCCGGGCGTGGTGGCCTTCGACCTGTGCATGGTCGAGCCCGGGCTGCGGGGGATGGGGGTCGGCCAGATCCTGCTCGACGCCGTGCTCGAGCGTGCCGCGACCCACGGGGCCGACGAGCTGGCCTGCGACCTGCCGGCCTCGGCCGAAGAGGTGATCCGGCGTCTGCGGGCGCGTGGCTTCCGCCCCGTGGAACGGATATCGCGCGACTCCGACTCGCGTGTGGTGCTCAGCCGAACCCTCGACGAGCGGGCCCGCGAGCGGGCCGCCTGAACAGCGTCCGCACACCCGCCCCGCGACGGCTAGTGTTGCCCCATGTCGTTCGGACTCGGACACGGAAAGACCATGGACCCCGCCTGGGGCGAGGTCGGCGTGAGCATGGGCGAGGGGTGCGAGCTCCCGCCGCTGCCCGACGCCGCCCTGAAAGACCCCGAGGCCGGCCGGATCGACCCGCGCTCCTGGTTCGAGCACCCCCAGCGACCCTTCGAGCTCGAGATCGGATCGGGCAAGGGCACCTTCCTCGTCCAGCAGGCCGAGCTGCAGCCCGACGTGAACTTCCTGGGCATCGAATGGGCGGGCGAGTTCTGCATCTACGCCTGCGACCGCATCCGGCGACGGCGGGCCGCGGACGGGACGCTGACCAACGTGCGCATGATGCACACCGACGCGACCGACTTTCTGCGCTGGCGGGTGCCGAGCGGGATCATCCGCGTGCTGCACCTGTACTTCTCCGACCCGTGGCCCAAGACCAAGCACCACAAGAAGCGGGTCGTGCAGCACCACACGCTGGCCCAGTTCTGGCGATGCCTGGAGCCGGGGGGCGAGCTGCGCGTCGTGACCGACCACGACGACCTGTGGGCCTGGGACCGCGCCCACTTCGACGAGTGGACCACACCGGCCGGGTGGGAGCGGCTGCGGGCCCAGAACGTGGACTGCGCGGCATCGGACGATGCCGGGCCCTTCACGGAGCTCGCCTTCGACCGGCCCGAATCCGCGGGCGAGGGGGAGGTCGTCGGCACCAACTTTGAGCGGAAGTTCCGGCGCGAGGGCCGCGGCTTCCACGCCACCGTCCTGAAGAAGCACCCCGATTCCTGATCACGCGAGCGACACGAAAGCGAGGCACCCTATGACCTGTTCCATCCTGGCCTTCTCCGGCAGCCTGCGGGCCGCGTCCCACAACCAGCGTCTCGTCGAGTGCGCCGCGTCACTCGCGCGCCAGGCCGGCGCCGACGTCACCGTGGTCCGCCTCAATGACTTCGACCTGCCCATGTACAACCAGGACGACGAGGACACCAACGGGCTCCCGCCCGGGGCGATCACGCTCAAGGACATGATGAAGGCCCACAACGGCTTCCTGATCGGGTGCCCGGAGTACAACAGCTCGATCACGGCGGCGCTCAAGAACGCCATCGACTGGGCCAGCCGCCCGCGCGAGGGCGAAGCCCCGCTGGAATGCTTCGCGGGCAAGGTCGTCGGCCTGTGCGCCGCCTCGCCGGGTGCCTTGGGCGGCGTGCGCGGGCTCGACCACGTCCGCGAGATCCTGAGCAACATCCAGTGCCTCGTCGCCCCCCCCGGCGTGGCCGTGGGCAGCGTGCACGAGGTCATCCAGGACGACGGCACCCTGAAGCCCGGACGCCCGGCCGACATGCTGGCGCAGATGGTCGGGAACGTGGTGAAGTGCTCCGGGGCGATGCGCGGTGCCTGAACAGGCCGTCGTCCTCCTCTCCGGCGGGCTCGACAGCGCCACCACGCTGGCGGTCGCGCAGCGCGACGGATTCGACTGTCACGCGCTCGCGTTCGACTACGGCCAGCGCCACCGCTTCGAACTCGAGGCCGCGCGGCGCGTCGCCGAGGCTGCCGGCGTGGGCCTGAAGGTCCTGCCGCTGGACTTCCGGGCCATCGGCGGCAGCGCCCTCACCGCGGACGTGGACGTGCCCAAGGGTCGTGACGAGTCCGAGATGACCAGCATCCCGGTCACCTACGTCCCGGCCCGCAACCTGACCTTCCTCTCGATCGCTCTGGGATACGCCGAGGTGCTCGGGGCCGGGGCGATCTACTGCGGCGTCAACGCCGTGGACTACTCCGGCTACCCCGACTGCCGCCCGGAGTTCATTGCCAGCTTCGAGCAGACCGCCAACCTCGCGACCAAGGCGGGCGTGGAATCCACGGAACCGGCCTTCCGCGTGCTCGCCCCGCTCATCGAATTGACCAAGGCCGAGATCATCCGCCTGGGCACCGAGCTGGGCGTGGACTATTCCATCACCCATTCCTGCTACGACCCCGACCACACCGGCGCCGCGTGCGGGGGGTGTGACTCCTGCGTGCTGAGACGTCAGGGCTTCGAGGCCGCGGGTATTCCCGATCCGACGCGGTACGCATCGGACTGATTGTCCGAGCCGCGGGCGTGAGCACGCGGCCCTCCGCAGACCGGGTCCCCTCACTCACGTGAGGGGCTCGTCTGGATTCCCCCACTACCATCCCGGCGTGCTGATCTCCGAGACCTTCACGAGCCTCCAGGGCGAGGGCAAGCTCACCGGCGTGCCCAGCTGGTTCTGCCGCCTCAGCGGGTGCAACCTGCGCTGTCGCTGGTGCGACACGCCGTACGCGAGCTGGGACCCCTCGGGCGACCAGCGCAGCGTGGACGACCTGCTGAGCGAGGCCAGGGCCAGCGGCGTCACCCACGCCGTGCTCACCGGCGGCGAGCCCATGATCTTCCCCGAACTCGCCCCGCTGAGCCGAGGGCTGCGCGAGGCCGGCATGCACATCACCATCGAGACGGCCGGCACCGTGGACCGCGACGACGTCGCCTGCGACCTGATGTCTCTGAGCCCGAAGCTCGCCAACTCCACCCCGCTGGAGGCCGACCCGCGCGACCCGAAGGGCACGTGGCGCATCCGTCACGAAGAACGCCGCATCGACCTCGACGCTCTCAACGCGCTGTTGGGCCCGGCGCGCGCGCGCGACCGCCAACTCAAGTTCGTGGTCACCGGGCCCGACGACCTTGCCGAGATCGACGGGCTGCTGGATCGCCTGAGCGGCTGGGAGCCCGGCGACATCGTCCTCATGCCCGAGGGCGTCACCGTCCCCAGCCCGGACTCGGTCGCCTGGGTCGTCGAGACCTGCGTCGAGCGGGGCTGGCGGTACGGGCACCGGCTGCACATCGAGCTGTTCGGGGACACGCGCGGGACGTGAATCCCCAGCTCGGCCGTGCAAGAGACCCCTCGCTCGCGCTCGGGGCGAGTTGTCTTTGGCGACCTAGACTCTCTGCCCATGCGTTACCGCGTCTGCAAAGCGTTCGAGGTCGAGTCCGGGCACCTGCTCTCCAAGCACCCGGGGCGGTGCCGCTTCCCGCACGGGCACTCGCGCCGCGTGGAGGTGGTCCTGAGCGCCGAGTCGCTGGATGCCAACGACATGGTGGTCGATTTCAAGGCCCTCAAGCTCGCCCTGGCGGACTATCTCGACGCCTTCGACCACGCCATGGCCGTGAACTCCGACGACCCCCGCCTGCCCGAGATCCGGTCCACCAGCGAGCGCATCGTCGAGTTCGAGCACGAGGACCCGACCACCGAGGCCATGGCCCGGCGCATCTTCGAGCACCTCGCCGGGCAGATCGCGCGGGGCGGGGCTTTCACCGATGAGCACGGCAACGCCTTCGGGCTCCGCCCCGGCGTCACCCTGGAACGCGTCCGCGTCGGCGAGACCAGCAGCAGCTGGGCCGAGTACGGCCTGTAACCCGGGCTCGGCACGCCCCCACGCCCTCTTTTGCAACATGTTCGGGATCCACGCGTCAGGCTCGCATCGCCGATGACGGTGCACGGGTGTTCGCGCATCCAGACCCACGCCGAAACGCGACCGGGCGGGTTTCGAACACTTCCGACGACTCAGGAGTACAACCACCCATGAACCACACGACACACGGACGGACCGCACGGGGACTCACGCTCGCGGCTGGGGCCGCGGGCCTGCTCACGCTGGGTGCCATCGCGAGCGGGCTGGGCACGCACGCCGACCGCCTGCCCGAGGAGGCACCGTCGGCACTCACGACGGACACGACCATCCAGCCCGAGATGACCGCCGAGACCGCGGCGAGCATCGGCTTCGCCAACTCGCTCTCGGCCGCCTTCCAGCACGCCGCGGCGACCATCGAGCCCAGCGTGGTGCACATCACCTCGTTCGACATCCGGCGTGTGCAACCGACCGACCTGTTCGGGCGGCGCGTCGGCGACCCGCGCGAGCAGGAGCGACGCGCCGGCCTCGGCTCGGGCGTGCTGATCGACGAGCGCGGCTACCTCGTCACCAACAACCACGTCATCCAGAACTCCGAACGCTTCGAGGTGCAGCTCCAGGACGGGCGCGTCTTCGCGGCCGACCTGATCGGTGCCGACGAATCCAGCGACATCGCGGTGCTCAAGATCGACGCCCCCGGCATCTCCGCCGCGGAGTGGACCGACTCGGAGAAGGCCGAGGTGGGCCAGTGGGTCATCGCGGTCGGCTCGCCCTTCGGGCTCGAGCAGACCGTCACCGCGGGCATCGTCTCGAGCAAGGGGCGCACGCCCAACGAGCTCAATGCCAACTCGGGCACACGCTTTCAGGAGTTCATCCAGACCGACGCCGCGATCAACCCCGGCAACTCCGGCGGCCCGCTGGTGGACCTGACCGGACGCATCGTGGGCATCAACACCGCGATCGCCACCCGCAGCGGGGGCAGCCAGGGGCTCGGCTTCGCGGTGCCGGCCGACCTGGCCCGCTCGGTCGCTCAGAGCATCATCGAGAGCGGTCGAGTCCGGCGCGGGTTCCTGGGCATCACGTGGGAGGCCGACGCCATCGACGCCCAGACCGCCTACGACCTGGGCGTCCCGGGCGGCGTCCGCCTCACCGTCGTCAGCCCCGACGGGCCCGCCGACGAGGCCGGGCTCGAGCCCGGCGACATCATCGTCGCCTTCAACGGGCGTGTCACCGAGAACTCCATCCGCCTGCGCAACGCCATCGCCATCGTGGCGCCCGGCGAGGGCGCCGAGGTCGAGTTCATCCGCGACGGCGAGCGCCGCGTCGCACGCATCGTCGTCGGCGACCGCTTCGCGGACCGGGCCCTGGCACTCGGCGGGCGTGTCTTCAGCAACCTCGGCATCGCCGCGGTCCCGCGCGAGCTGACCATGCGCCGCGGCCGGCGCGTCGTCGGCACCGAGCAGGGCCTGCAGATCGTCGAGATCGAACCCGGCAGCCCCGCCGACCGCTCCGGCCTCAGCGTGCAGGACATCATCCTCGAGGCCGACGGCACGCGCGTCGAGGACGCCGAGGACCTCGAACGCGTCCTCCGACGCGCCTCCCTCACCGACGGCTTCGAGCTGCGCGTCTTCAACGGACGCATGATCGGCGAGCTCTTCGTCCGCGACGAGTAACCCCACCCGCGGGTGCCACGGGTTGAACACCGTTCAACCCGTGCGTGGCATGACCGAACACGGGTTGTGCCGCGCCCAACCCGTGGCACCCCCCGAGACTTCGCCTACCCCTCCCGCTTCAGCAGCGTGAGTTCCGGGTCCGGCAGGAACGGGTTGCGCCGCTCCAGCGTCGGGTCGCCGTGCCACAGCACGCGGAAGGCGTGCACCGCGTCGTCCAGGATCACGAGCAGGCAGGGCAGCACCAGCAGGATGACCACCGTCGCCGAGATCAGGCCCGCCGCGATCGTGATCGCCATCGGGATCAGGAACCGGGCCTGGAAGCTCTGCTCGAGCATCAGCGGCAGCAGCCCGCAGACCGTGGTCACCGTCGTCAGCACGATTGCGCGGACGCGCGCCTTGCCCGCCGCAAACGCGGCGTCGTACGCCGACATCCCCGCCCGGCGCTGCTCGTTGAAGAACTGCATGAAGATCAGCGAGTCGTTCACCACGATCCCCGACAACGCCACGAACCCGATCAGGCTCAGGAACGTCAGCGCGAAGCCCATGATCAGGTGCCCCCAGATCATCCCGATCGAGGCGAACGGGATCGCGCTCATCACCACCAGCGGCTGCGTGAAGCTCCCGAACAGCCACGCCAGCGTCACGTAGATCAGCCCCGCCGCGACCGCCATGCCCAGCGGCAGCGTCGAAAACCCCTCGGTCACGTCCTGCTGTCGCCCCCGCTCCACGATCGCGATGCCGGGCATCTCCGACGTCAGCTCCGCAAAGTACGGCTGCAGCGACCGCCCGACCTCCTCCGGGTTCACCACGGCGCGGTTCACGTCCGCCGACACCGTCACCGATCGCCGCCCGTCCAGCCGCCGGATCGTCGCGAAGCTCGACGCCTCGTTGATCACCGCCACCTCACCCAGCGGCACCGGCGTGCCGTCCGGCGTGAACACGTACAGCGCCTCCAGCTCCGCCAACGACCGACGCACCTCCGGCGGCATCATCACCCGCACGTCCACGTCCTCGCGATCGCCCGCGAAGGTGAACGCCTCCAGCCCGAACACCGTGCCCTGCAGCTGCCGCCCCAGGTCGGCGCGGCTCAGCCCCAGCTCGCGTGCCGAGTCACGCAGCTCGAGCCGCAGCTCGCGCTGCCCCTTGTCCGCGTCGTTGGAGATGTCCACCACCCCGTCGATCGAGGCCAGCCGGTCCTGCACGCGCTGCACCGCCGTCTCCAGCCGACCCACCGAGTCCCCCGTCACCGTGTACGACAGCGCCACCCCGCCCGGGCCGCCCGAGATCCCCTGCATCCGCAGGCTCTTGAGCCCCGGCACCACGCCGAGCTGATCGCGGATCTCCTGGATGATCGTCTCCGAGGTCCGGTCGCGCTGCTCGATCGGCGACAGCTCCAGGATCACCTGCCCCAGGTGCGTCGAGGCCGCGTCGTTCCCCTCGCCGTTGATGTCCGACACCGCGCCCGCCAACGCGTACGCGCTCACCACCTCGGACATGCCCGAGACCAGCTCCCCGTCCTGGTACACCGGCGTCACGATGGTCTCGATCCGACGCACGACCTGGTCCGTCCGGTCCAGCGACGTCCCGATCGGCATCTCCAGCGTGATGTCCACCGTCTCGGCGTCCTCGGACTCGAAGAAGATGAACTCGAGCTGACCGCCCGCGACCAGACCCAGCGACCCCATCACGCACGCGATCGCCACCGCCACCGAGACGTACCGGAAGCGGATCACGCGGCGCATGATCCACGTGTACCCGGGCACCACCAGGTCGCCGAAGAACCACTCCCGGAACCGGTTCATCCTCGTCTCGAGGCGAGAGATCAGCCCCTTGCCGTGCTCGTGCTCGCGGTCGATCGCGCGCAGCGAATGCGCCATGTGCGTCGGCAGGATGTACAGCGTCTCGATCAAAGACACGATCAGCGCGCACGCCACCACCACCGGCAGCCACACCATGAAGTCGCCGATCCGGCCCTCCAAGAGCGCCAGCGGCAGGAACGCGAAGATCGTCGTCAGCACGGTCGAGACCACCGGCCACGCCACCTGGTCCGTCCCGTGCACCGCCGCCACCAGCGCCGGCTCCCCCTGCTCGTGTCGCGCCGTGATGTTCTCCGCCACCACGATCGCGTCGTCCACCAGGATGCCGATCACGATGATCAGCCCGAACATCGTCAGCAGGTTCAGCGTCACGCCCGTGAACTGCATCACCGCCAGCGTGCCCAGCAGCGAGACGATCAGCCCCACCGCCACCCAGAAGCTCACCCGCCAGTTCAGCAGCACGAGCAGGATGCCGAACACCAGCAGCCCGCCGTACATCGCGTTGCGCGTCAGCAGGTCCAGCCGCCCCACCACAATGCGGGCCAGGTCCGTCGTCGTCTCGAACGTCCCCGGCGGGGGGGCTTGCAGGTACTCGTCGTACCCGACCTGCCACGCGCGCCCGCGCGCCGACATGGTCGCCGGCTCGATCTCGGTAGAGTCCGCGCCGGAGATCCACGCCATGAATCGATTAAAGTTGTGCCCGGCCCGATCTCCACGACTCATCTCATATGGCTCGCCGTTCCGCCCCTCCACGTACGCCTTCACCATCTCCGCCATCTGGATGATGTCGTCGTCCCCCACCTTGAACACCGTCGCCGACACCGCCGGCTTGCCGTTCAGTCGCACGCGACGCGGCTGGTCCACGAACCCCGGCGTCACCGTCGCGATCTCGCTCAGACGCAGGCTCTCCCCCCCCGGCGTCGCCTTCACCACGATGTCCCGGATCTCGTCCGCACGCTCCTCCACCCCCACCGACCGGATCGCGATCGTGCTCGTGTTCGTCCGGACCGTGCCGCCCGGCTGCTCCACCATCGCCGCGCTGATCCGGTCGGCGACCTGCGTCACCGCCAGGCGGTGCTCCAGCAGCGCCTCGGGGCGCACCTCCACCGTGATCTCATCGGTCCGGATCCCCGACAGCGAGATGTCCCCCATGCCCGGGATCGACTCCAGGTCGTCCCGCACGTTCAGGATGAACTCCTTCATCGTCCGCTCGTCCGCGTCCCCGTACAGCGACATCGCGATCGCGGGCAGGTTCGGCTCGAGCTTGGCCACCGTGATCCGGTCCGCGGCGTCGGGCAGGTCCTGCAGCGCGTCGATCTCACGCTTCACGTCCGCCACCGCGGTGTCGATGTTCACCCCCTCCTCGAACTCGATCAGCACCGACGCCGACCCCTCGCGCACCGTCGTGATGATCTCGTCCACGCCGTCCAAGTCCGTCAGCGCGTCCTCGATCTTCACCGCCAGCGCGTCCTCCACCTCGTCGGGCGAAGCCCCCGGGTACGGGGCCGCCACCACCACCTGCGAGGGCGTCGTCTCCGGGAAGAACTCACGCGTCAGCCCCGCCCCGAACACCAGCCCGGCACCGATGATCGCGAACATCACCAGGTTCGCGACCACGGGCCTCTTGACGCCGAACAGGGCCAGGCTCATCCGCCACCCCCCGCCCGCACGCCCGGCTCGACCTCCACCGTCGGGCTCGCCCCGGACGGGTCCGTCGCGTCACGCGGGTCCACCAGCATCCCCGAACGCAGTTGCTCCAGGTTCGACACGATCACCCGGTCACCCGCACGCAGCCCGTTCCCGATCGCCAGCGCCGCCCACTCGGTCTCGTCCGGGCTCAGCTCCGGGAACTGCCCACGCAGCGAGTACAGCATCCGCACGCTCACCGGCACCACCGTCGCCAGCCCCTCGCCCCCGTCCGACGCCCGCGCCACCATGATCCGATCGTCCAGGATCGCACGACGCGGCACCAGCAGACGCGGCTCCTCGTCCCGCGACAGCACACGCGACGTCACGAACTGGCCCGGACGCAGCAACGCGTCCCCCTCCGAATCGCTCTGGTCCACCTCGATGAACAGCGTCATCGTGCGGCTGTTCTCGTCCGCCTCCGGCGCCACCCGCGCCACCCGACCCGACCACCCCAGCAGCGCCAGCCCCTCGCTCGCCACCTCCGCCTCGTCACCGGTCCGGATCGAGCCCGCCGCACTCGCGGGCACACGCAGCGGGATCTCCAGCGTGGACAGGTCCACGATCCGGGCCGCGGGCTGACCGGCGGTCACCCACTCCCCCACCTCCGGCACCACCGACTGCAGCACCCCGCCCACCGGGGCCGTGATCACCGTGCGCTCCAGGTCGCGCCGCGCCAGCGACAGGCTCGCCCGCTCGCTCGCCAGGCCGGCCTCCAGGCTCGCGCGGCGCGTCGGGATCTGGTCCAGCTGGCTCCGCAGCGCCGCCAGCGCCCGGTCCGCGATCAGCTTGGCCCGCAGGCTCGCGTCGTTCCCGCCCGGCGAGCCCACCCCGTCCGCGTCGGCCTCGAGCACCCGCTCGTAGTCACGCTGCGCGATCGCGGCCTCCTGCGCCGCGAGTGCGACCTGCTCGTTCAGGCGAGCCTCTTCCCGCCCCAATCCTTCCAGGTCCGCCTCGAGCTGCGCCACCCGCTGCTCCGCCGTCGCGACCCGCTGCTCGAAGTCGTGCGGGTCCAGGCGGAACAGCACCTGGCCCGACGTCACCGCCAGGCCCGGCTCGATCTCCGGACCCCGCTCGATCACTCGACCCGTCACCTCCGGCGCCACGTCCGCGGCGTCCATCGCCCGCGCCGTCCCGAACCCCCGCCACGGACGACGAACCGACCGCGCCTCCGCACGCACCGTCTCGACCACGATCGCCCCATTCCCACGCGGCGCCTCCGCCGGAGCCGTCCGCTGCGATGCCAGCAGCCCGAACACCGCGAACCCGATCAGCAGCACCAGCACCGCCAGCCCGCCCCGAATCGCGTACGACACCAGCTTCCACCCACGCTCGGAGCGGGGAGAGCCCTTCGGGCCCCCCGCGCGAGGCGTGTCCGTTCCGGGCGAGCCCTCGTGCGCGGGGGCTCGCTCCTCGCCCTCCCCCGGAGACACCGAATCCGCTGTGCTGTCTGTCACGCCGTCGTCCTTCCGGGGTCCGCGTCCCGCCCTGAGTCGTGTGCAAGCCCGGACAGGGTGGCCCGGGGAAAGGCGGTTGGAGGGGGCGGAATGCTAGCAGCGGCCTGTTCGCCGCTTGGAAGGAAATCGCTCAACCAGCCCGATCGGTTTCACAAAAACACACACCGGACGCAAACGCGTCCGGTGTGCTCACAATTGCTCAAATATGGCGGCCGGCCCGGTGAGGGTCCGGAGCGGCTCAGTCTTCGGGCACGTTGTCCGAGGTGACGATCTCGCGGAACCGAGCACGCAGCTTGGCCGTGATCGGGCCCTCGCCGTCCGAGATGACGTGCGTCTCCGTCACGCCCGACTCGTCGTGCTCCAGGATCTCGCGCACCGCGATCATCTCGGCCGCAGAGCCCGTCAGGAACATCTCGTCGGCCTGGAACATCTCGTCCTTGCCGAACACGTGCTCGCGGCACTCAAGCCCCAGGGCCGGGCACAGCTCCCGCATCACGAACCGACGCGTGATCCCCTCGAGGATGCCCGCCTCGGTCGGCGGGGTCAGCACCACGCCGTCCTTGATGATGAAGATGTTGTCGCCTGAACCCTCCGAGACGTGCCCCTCCAGGTTCAGCATGATCACCTCGAGCAGCTGGTCCTCGGTCTTGGTGATGCCAAGGTCCTTGCTCAGGTGGATCGCCTCGCACTTGGCCAGGATGTTGTTCAGGTAGTTCAGGCTCTTGATGCGCGGGTCCAGGCACTCGATCGGGATCCGCGGCCGGTTGGCCACCACCACCCGCATGCCCTTCTGGTACATCTCGTCCTTGTAGAGCTGGATGGTGTCCGCGATGCAGATCACACCCGGCTGCGGGCACGAGTAGGGATTCAACCCCAGCGTGCCCTCGCCACGCGTCACGATCAGGCGGATGTACCCGTCCGTGATGCCGTTGGCCTCGATGCACTCGCGCTGGATGCGGACCATCTCCTCACGCGGTATGGGGATGGTCAGATAGATCTTCTCAGCACACCCGTACAGCCGGTCCATGTGCTGCTCGGACTTGAAGATCTTGCCGTTGTAGACCCGGATGCCCTCGAACACGCCGTCCCCGTACAGCAGGCCGTGGTCGTACACGCTGACCATCGCCTGACTCTTCGGGACCAGCTTGCCGTTGACCCAGATCAGCGGTCGGTCGGGATCGTCCATGGGCTTGGAGCCGTGAGCCTGAGGATCGGACTGGGACTGACTGATCGCTTGGCTCATCGGCGATTCCTTTCACACGGCCGCTCATCCGTTCGGAGCGACGAGATCGTTTCAACTCAAGGTGCGAAGCTCGCCCGTGCGTCGCTTCGCCGCCCACCTGCTGGGGGCCCCGGGCGGAACGCACCGAGCACCCGATTCTACCATTCAGATCAGCGTTTGTTCCCCAAAAATGCGAGCATGGAGCAATCAAAAACCTATCAGAATGCTGACATGCAATCGCTTTCACTTCTCGAGAAAGACCAATCTCAGCACCGCCACGGGCCCGATTCGTGTTCGGGAGACAGACGAAAGATTTCTTTCGTAACCCCGCCGACCCGTGCCTATCACGACGAATGCACGGATCGTCCCGGGGTTGTCCCACCCTGAAACCGGTGACCTGCGTTCAGTCTCTCACCCGCGGATCTCGGCCCCCAGCTCCGACCCCGCCAGGCTCGTGAACCGCTCCACCTGCGGGTCCACCTCCTCGTGACGCAGCGTCCGGTCCGGGTCCCGGAAATGCAGACGCACCGTGACGGACTTCTTGCCCGACCCGAGCTGCTTGCCCCGGAAGACCCCCACCAACTCGTGCCCCACGAACCGGTCCAGACCCGCCCCGGCCACCAACGCGTCCACCCTGGCCCAGGCCACCGTCTCGTCCAGCACCAGCGACACGTCACGCTCCACCCCGGGGAACCGGGGCAACGCGTGCGCGAGCGTTTTGGGCGGGTACGCGTCGGTCAGGGCCTTCAGGCTCAGCTCCGCCGCGACCAGCGGCCCGTCCAGATCGAACGCCCGCATCGCCTCGTCCGAGACCACCCCGATCCGCCCGAGCAGGGTTTCCGCCCCACCCGCATCGACGTACACGCCCCCGAACGCACTCGGCGCCCACCCCGACGAGGTCGGCTCGGCGGACTCGACACGCGTCGTCGCCCCGGGCCCGAAGCACGCCTGCACCACTCGATCGATCGCCCCACGCAGCACCCGCAGCCCGTGCTGCACGTCCTCCGGCTTCACCTTTCCGCCGCCCCCGGCCCCACCGCTTGCGTCCATCGCCAGCGCCAGCGAGCGGACCTCGGTCGATTGCTTCTGCTGGTTCTGCCCGAAGACCGCGGCCGTCTCGAACAAGCGCACCCCGCCCGGCACGTGGTTCCGGGCGTCCTGGTTCGCCTTGCGACACTGCAGCAGGCTCGCCAGCACGCTCGGACGCAGCGTCGGCTCCGCCTTGCGACGGTCGTCGTCCACCGCGACCACTTCCGTGCCCTCCGGGCAGAACAGCGCCGCCCGATCCGGGCTGGTGAAGCTGAACGTCACCGTCTCGTAGAACCCCTGGCCCGTCAGCACGCTCGCGATCAGACGCTCGGCCCGCTCCCGCTCGTTGGGGTGCGGGGCCTGCACCGCGATCTTCTCAATCGTCGGCACCACCGCCAGCGTCCGCGTCCGCGCGACCTCCTCGATCAGGTCGATCTCACGCGTCAGATCACGACTGCGGTGGGGCGGGATCGTGCACGCCACCTCATCCTCGCCACGGACTTCGCACCCGATCTCCAGCGGCGTCAGCAGCTCGGCGATGTGCGCCGCGTCGGTCTCGACCCCCAGCACCCGGGCGCACCGGCTCGGACGCAGCGAGATCGTCGTCGGCTCCGGCAGCGGGGCCCCCTCCGACAGCGTCCCATCTGCCACTTCCCCGCCCGAGACCTCGCAGATCAGCCCCACCGCACGCGCCAGCGCGCCCTCGATCGTCCGCGGGTCGATGCCGCGCTCGAAGCGGTAGACCGCGTCCGTCCGGATGTTCAGACGCCGGGCCGTGGTCCGCACCGTGACCGGGTCCCACGTCGCCATCTCGAAGACCACGTCCGTCGTCTGCTCGGTCACCTGGCTGTCGTACCCGCCGATCACGCCGGCGAGCATCTGGGGCTGGTTCTCGTCGGCGACAACAAGATCCGTCTCGACCAGCTCACGCGTGCCCTCGTACAGCGTCTTGACCTGCTCGCCGCGCTCGGCGAACCGCACGATCAGCCTTCCGCCCGCCAGCTTGTTCAGGTCGTACACGTGACACGGGTTGCCAAGCTCGAACGTGATGTAGTTGGTGATGTCCACCACGTTGTTGACCGACTTGCCCCCCAGGCTCTCGATCGCGGTCCGCAGCCACTCCGGGCTCGGGCCCACCTTGACTCCCCGGATCAGGCGTGCCATGAACAGCGGGCACCCCTCGTGCGTCCGGTTTTCGAGCGTCACGTCCGTCCCGATCGGGGTCCCGGTCTTCGGTTCGCTGATCTCGGGCATCTTGAGTGTCTGGCGTGGGTTGGCGATCGCCGCGGCCGCGATCTCGCGCGCACACCCCACGTGGCTCAGGCAGTCCCCCCGGTTGGAGGTCACCTCGACGTCCAGCACCACGTCGCCGTTCTCGAGCGCCGTCCGCCCCTCCAGCGGGAAGCCCGCCTCGGTCAGCAGGTGGTCCGCGTCGTCCGCAGAGACGCCGGGAGCGAGGTACCGATTCAACCAATTGAGGCTAATGTCCATAGGACGGGAAGGATAGCCGCCCGTACTGGATGACCCGATCCCATGCCCGAACGCCGCCTGATGCCCACCCGCTCGATCCTCACCCTCCTGCTGCTGGCCTGCCTGACCGCCTGCACCCCCCTGGCGCGCAATCCGGACGCGGTCCCGGCCTCGTTCGAGGCATCCCTGACCGTGCTGCACCAGCCAGGCGACACGGACGCCGACAATCAGGGCCTGCTGGCTCCGGCCCGCTTCGTGGTGGAATCCGACGGCTGGCTCCGGGCCGGGCGGGGCACCGGTGTCTCGCGAACCACGCTCCCCCCTCGCGTCCGACGCCTCCCCGCTGGCGACCGGGACCGCCTCTGGACACTCGTCCGCGATTCCGGCCTGCTCGACCCGCACGACCCGGTCCGCATCGCCTCGGGCAACGGGCCCATCCCCGATCGGGCTCGCCCACTGCTCGTGATCACGACCCGCACACGCGACGGCCTGCACGCCGGGGCCGTGCCCCTCCGCTCCTCGCTCGCGGCCCCGTACCTGCCCATGCTGGAACTGCTGCACGACCGCGCCTGGATGTCCCCCTAAACCAGCCGGTTTCACCCCTATCCTGCCGCGTGCCCTCTCCAGACCCCTCCAACCCGCCCGAGCCGATCCTGGGCATCGATCTGGGCACCACCAACTCGCTCGTCGCGATCTACGAGCACGCCGAGCCGCGCCTGCTGAGCCCGGAGGGCGATGACCCCATCGTCCCCTCGGCCGTGCGGTACGAGACGGACGGCACCACCACCGTGGGGCGTGACGCACGCGACCGGGCCCCCGAATTTGCCACCACCACGGTGCTGAGTGCCAAGCGCCTCATGGGACGCTCGCTCGACGATGCCCGGCACGACCTGCCCTATCTCCCCTACACGCTGGTGGAGGGCGAGCACAACACGGCCCGCATCGCGCTGGAGATCGGGGGCGAGCGGCGCGTGCTCACGCCGCAGGAGGTCTCGGCCGAGATCCTCAAGGAACTCAGGGCGATCGCGGAGCGCGAGCTCGGGCGAGCGGTGTCCAAGGCGGTCATCACCGTGCCGGCCTACTTCGACGATGCCCAGCGACAGGCGACCCGCGACGCGGGGCGTCTGGCGGGGCTGGACGTGGTCCGCATCGTGAACGAGCCCACCGCGGCCGCGCTGGCGTACGGGCTGGGAGTGGCGAGTTCCGTGTCCGAATCGGACCCGGGGACCGAGGCCGTGGGGGGGGCGAGGACCATCGCGGTGTACGACTTGGGCGGGGGCACCTTCGATGTCTCGATCCTGCGTCTCACGCCCGCGACGGACGATAACCCAACCGGGTTCTTCCAGGTGCTCGCGACCGCCGGGGACACCCACCTCGGGGGCGATGACGTGGACCAGCGCCTGGTGAACCTGCTCGCGGGCGAGGTGCTGGCCCAGCTCGGGCGACGGACCGGCGACGACCCCATCGAGCTGTCGCAGCTCCCGCCCGAGACGCGCCGGGCGCTCTCCCGCTTTGCGCAGGCCGTGAAGCACCGGCTGTCGGACGACCAGACCGCGACGGTCGAGATCGCGCTGGCCGAGCACGGGGTGTACCGGCGCACCGTCACCCGCGACGAGCTTGAAGCCCTGATGGGTGACTGGGCCGACCGGACCTTCGCCGCGTGCGAGCGTGCGATGCGGGACGCGAAGAAGCAGCTGGCCGGGGCGCCGCTCGACGCGGTGGTGCTGGTGGGCGGCTCGACCCGCATCCCGCTGATCCGGCGTCGGGTCGCTGAGTTCTTCGGGCTCGAGCCCTACACCGCGCTCGACCCGGACCGCGTCGTCGCGATGGGCGCGGCGGTGCAGGCGGGGATCCTGTCGGGGGCCGCGACCGGCTCGCTGCTGCTCGACGTCATCCCGCTGAGCCTGGGCATCGAGACCGCGGGCGGGGCGGTCGCGAAGGTGATCCACCGCAACGCGACGGTGCCGGCCCGCGCCACCGAGACCTTCTCCACGCAGGTGGACGGGCAGACCTCGATCAGGCTCAACGTGCTGCAGGGCGAGCGCGAGATGGCGGAGGACTGCCGCTCGCTCGGCGTGTTCCACCTCGCGGGCCTGCCGCCGATGCCCGCGGGCATCCCGCAGTTGCTCGTCGAGTTCCTGGTGGACGCCAACGGCGTGCTGAATGTCCGCGCCCACGAGAAACGATCCGGCAAGCGCGCGGAAGTTCAGATCGTGCCCAACCACGGCCTGACGCGCGACGAGGTGGACCGCATCGAGGCCGACTCGCTCGCCCACGCACGCGAGGACATGACCCGCCATCGCGTCGTGGACCTGATCGCCAACTCCAAGCTCGACCTGAAGTGGATCGGCGAGCGACTGGAACGCCACCGCGACGCGCTCGAGCCCGAGTACGCGGCCCAGCTCGAATCGCTGATCGCCGAGCTCGCGTCCCACGTGGAGATGGCCTCGGCCGACTGGACGAGCGTGGACGCCGACGCGTTTTACCGGTCCAAGACCGCGCTGGACAACGCCTCGGTGCGCCTGCAGGAGGTCGGCATCGCGGCATCCCTGAAGCGCGACGAGGCCTGACCCCGCACAACTCCACCTTCTCGGACGCGGGCCGCCGATCCCGGCTGCACCCGCGGGCCGTCCGGCCCGATGTGTGGTGCATGCTCCCGCTCCTGCTCATCCTGGCCCTGCTCGCCCCGCCGCAGCGCGCGGTGACCGCGGACCCGTCCAATCCGAAGCGCACCCAGGTCGCGCCCGCGAGCACGTGGGCGGCCTCGAACGGGCCGTCCGCGAGCGACCCCTTCACCGCGGTCACCCTCATCGAATCCAACGCCGACGCCAGCGCCATGCTGACCGTGAGTGAACTCAACGAGCTCGAGCTGGCGACGCACGACGGCTCCTCCTGGTCGTCGCTCGACACGCTGACGTCCGACGTGGGAGGGACCTCGGGCTTCTATGCCGACGGCGCATACGAGGCCCGCTCCGGGCGCCTGCTCGTCGTGTACCGCAAGGGCGTGTCCTCGCAGGTGTACTTCCGCGTGCACGACTCCGAGGCGAGCCCCGAGCTCTCGAGCGAGGACTGGTACGACCTCGCGTTGCCGAGCGCTCCGGCACGCCTCCTGCTGGCCCCGCGCCCGGGCTCCGACGAGATCCTGCTCGTCGCCGTCAGCGGCGCCACCATCCGCACCGCGCTCTGGGACGGGACCGACTTCACCGATCCCACCACCCAGGAGACCGTGTTCGACAACGGGCCCGAGGCGGTCGCGGCCGTCTGGCAGAACACCGAGGCCCTCGTCGTCTGGGCCCGCGACGCCGACACCACCCCGCGCGCTGCACGCTTCGACGGGACGGACTGGAACGCCGAGCTCGGCCTCCCGTCCTGCGTCCACCCGATCGCACGCCTCGAGCTGGCGCCCTCGAGCGACCGCGCCACCCGCCCGCTCCTGCTCACCGCGGTCACCTTTGACGGGGCCGACTACGCGCTGCGGGTGGCGGTTCGAGACGACAGCGCGTGGAGCGGCGTGTCCACGCTCAGCAGCGCGCTGGCCGGGGCCGACGCCGCGAGCGCCGCCTGGCAGCCCTCGGGCGTGGACGCCGCGGCGGTCTGGCAGGCCAGCGGCGCGACCACGCTGAGCGTGTCGCACTACGAGGACACCGGCTGGTCGCCGCCCGTGACCACCTCGGACCTGGGCGGTACCGCTGATCGCGTGCTCGCGCGTCCGGCAACGGGCCAGTCGGGCTCGGTGCGGACAATGGCGACCGTCTCCATCGAACCCGAGTCCTCCGGGGGATACGTCGCGTACACCAACGGGGGCAGCATCGAAACAGGCTCGGGCACCACCATCGACGGCGAAACCGACGAAGGCGGCGCCGGCTTTCCGGATACGCCGAGTGGGTACGGCTCTGCTGGCGGACCAACCATTGATCTCAACAACAACCAGACTAAGTCCTACGCGCCGGGCGGCTATGAGGAGATCGACATCGGCAACAATGCCACCCTCAACCTCTCCTCGGGCGACTACGCACTGGAAAAGTGGGGAGACAAACCCAACGGGCTCACCATGAACGCCGACACCGCCTCCGGGCCCATCCGTGTCGTGGTCGTAAACGACAATGTGGAGTTCCACAACAACCTCGAGATAAACGTCAGCGGCAGCCACCCGATTACCTTCTATATTCTCAACGGGAACCTCGAGGTCTCGAACAACTTCGACGTGCACGCCAGCTTTGTGGTCTACAACGGCAACATCGAGATCGGCAACAATGCCGATGTGAGCGGGCACCTCATCGCCAGCGGCAACATCGAGATCGGCAACAACGGGCAAGTCGAGTCACCCGGCTGGCCCTCGCCCATGGACGAGGGCGGGGGGGGCGGGGAGGGGATTCCCACACAGGCGCTCGTCGGCTTGACCGTCACCGCCGGCTTGCCCGGTTCTCCAACCACGATCGTCGATAACTGGGCCGAAACGCACACACTCCCGTTCGACCTCGGCTGGCAGCGTCCCACGGCGGGGCTCCGCATCACCTCCTGGCGCGAGGTCCCTTCCTACGACCCCGCCCCATAAGGCGATCTCCTCACGCAACGCCAGCAGCGATGAGCGTTACCATCCACCGATGGACAACGACAGTTGCATGGTGTCGCTCTTCTGGATCGCGGGGATCGGCGCGTTCTTTGCGCTCGGGTCCTGTGCCGCGGAGCGCACATCCAGTGTGAATGCAGCCAACCCCAGCGCCGTCGCGTCCTCGCACGATCCGCTCGAAGCACTCGACGACGGCACCACCCATGACCTGCCCGGCGTGCACAACGTGCTGGTGATGGCGCCCGGCGTCGTCTCCGGCTCGCTGCCCGAGGGCGACGACGGCTTCGCCTCGCTCGCCGGGCTCGGTGTCCGCACCGTGATTTCCGTGGACGCCGCCCCGGTGGACCTCGAGGCGGCGAACGCCCACGCCCTGCGGTACGTGCACATCCCGGTCGAGTACGCGGGCATCTCGGCCGGGCAGGCCGAGGCGCTGGCCGTGGCGCTGCGCGACGTGGAGGGGCCCGTCTTCATCCACTGCCACCACGGCAAGCATCGCGGGCCGGCCGCCGCGGCGACCGCGCTGGTGCAGACCGGTCGCCTGACCCACGAGGAGGGGCTCGACCGGCTCCGCGTCGCGGGGACCAGCCCCAACTACCCCGGCCTGTTCCGGTGCGTGGAGAACGCCATCGTCTACGACGACGCGGCGCTGGGCGGTCTGGAGGCCGAACTGCCCGAGCGGGCGGTGGTGAGCTCCATGGCCGCGGGCATGGCGACGGTGGACCGCGCGACCGAGCGCCTGCAACTCGTCAAGGAGAACGGCTGGGAAGTGCCCGCCGCTCATCCGGACCTCGCCCCGGTCGCGCTCGCGGCGACGACCGAGCAGGCCCTGCGCTCGCTGGCCGACCTGCCCGACGCCGGGCACACTCCACTGTTCGAGGACCGCAGCGAGGCGGCCCGGTTCGTGCGGGCGATGCTCGACAGCGCCGCGGCCGCGTCGGAGCTGGAATCGGCGGTGGCCAACACCGACTGGCCGGTCGCGGACCTGGCGTGGGACCGGTTGCAGGCGAGCTGCAACGACTGTCACAGCAGCTACCGAAACCCGGACCAACTCGGGCCGTGACCCGGGGAACGCTCCCGTTCAATCCACGTTCAGCAGCACCTTGATCCCCTCCCCGGAGATCATCGTCTCGAACGCCTGCTCGTACTGCTCGAGCGGGTACTCGTGGGTGACGATCGGCTCCAGGTCCAGCCGGCCCGAGAGCAGCAGGGCCTCGGCCTGGTACCAGGTCTCCCACATCTTGCGCCCGTTGATGCCCAGCACGGTGCAGCCCTTGAAGATGATGTTCTGGTTGAAGTCGAAGGTGACGTCCTTGGCGGGCAGGCCGAGCAGGGCGGCGCGACCGCCGTTGCGCAGGGCCCGGAAGCCGGTGTCCATGGCGCTGGGGGCGCCGCTCATCTCGCAGAGCACGTCCACGCCCGCCCCGCGGCAGGCGGTGCGGACCTCCTTGATCCAGCCGTCGCCCTGGCTGACGTCGAACACGTCCGTCGCCCCCAGGCGCTTGGCCAGGGCCAGCCGGGGCGGGTTCACGTCGGTGCAGAAGATCCGGGCGGCGCCCGCGGCCCGGGCGACCGTCACCGCCATCAGCCCGATGATGCCCACCCCCGAGATCAGCACGCTCTTGGCGCTCACGCCCGCCTCCATGACCGTGTGCACCGCGTTGCCGAGCGGGTCGAAGACCGCCGCGTACTTGTCCGGGATGTCCTTGTGGACGGGCCAGACGTTGTCCTCGGGCACGACGAGGTACTCGGCGAAGCACCCGTCGCGGTCGATGCCGAAGATCTGGGTGTCGGTCGCGATGTGGCCCTGGCCGGTGCGGGAGAGATAGTCGGTACCGGCGGAGAGATGGCCCTCGGCGCTGACCCGCCGCCCGACCTCGACCTTGGTCACCGCGTTGCCCACGCTCTCGACCACGCCCACGAACTCGTGCCCGGTGACGATGCCGACGGGGATGCGACCCGCGGCCCAGTCGTCCCACTGCCAGATGTGGCGGTCGGTGCCGCAGATGCCGGCCTTGGTGACGCGGATGCGGACGTCGCGTGGGCCGACTTCTGGGACGGCCCGCCGGTCGTCGAAGGCGAGGCCCTCTCCGGCGTGGTGCTTGACGAGTGCCCGCATGGTGCCGCCCCCGCCCCCTGTTCTCGGGGTGGTCTCCGGGCGGGGCACCATCTCGGTCGTGTCGCTCATGGCGTGCTCCAGGCCCGAAATCCGCCCGCCCGGGCAACATCGCCCCGGCGCTGGCGTTTCTTCGGGCACGAGGCCCGAACCGGCCGATCAAACCATACCGCCGCCCACACCCCGGGGACGGCGATACTGTGTCAACTTCACGCCCACAAGGACTTTCCCGGACCGCATGAGCCGAGCCCCCTCCCCCAACCCCTTCCTCTATCTCGCCTCCAAGCCCGCCGGGGGCACCGCCATCGGGCTGCGCCGGGCCCGCTCGCGTGCGTCGCTCTCGGCACAGCTCCGGCGCGACCGGATGGTGCTCAAAAAGTCTGTCCCGCTCCCCTCGTGGTTCGGGTCCGAGCCCGGGATGGGGCCCAAGGACCACGCGGAACTGAACGATCAGCTCGCCCAGCTCGTCTCGCGCGGCGTGCCGCTGGTCGAGGCCCTGGACGTCGCGGCGGACGTGGTCTCCGACTCCGCCTCGTCGGTCATCCACGCGATCCGCGACCAGGTGCAGTCGGGCAAGAGCTTCGCCGAGGCCTGTCGTGCGACCGGGCAGTTCGACGTGGTGACGGTGGCGGTGTACGCGGCCGCGGAGAAGACGGGCGACCTGCCCGGGGCGTGCAAGCAGCTGGCGGTCTCGGTGCGGCGCCAACTGAAGGTGAAGGGCAAGGCCGCGACGCTGATGATCTACCCCGCGATCGTGATGACGATCTCGGTGGTGGTGGCGCTGCTGATGCTGACGATCATCATCCCCCAGATCGGGGAGTCTTTACAGTCCTCCGGCAACGAGCTGAACTGGTTCACGGTCTCGATGATGGTGACCGGCAACTGGCTGAAGGCCAACATGCTGCTGGTCTCGGGCGTGGTGGCGCTGGGGCTGATTTTGCTGATCGTGGCGCGGGAGTCGCTGCTGGGGGCGACGCAGGGCTTCATGCGTCGGATGCCGGCGATCCGGGACGTGGTGATGGCCCAGGAACTGGCCCGCTTCTTCTCGGTGATGGCGGCGATGACCCGCTCGGGCGTCCCGCTGGCCGATGCCTTGGGCGTCGCGGTGACGGCGCTGGGGCACCCGGTGATGAAGAAGGACCTGGGGCGGCTGCGGTCCAAGCTGATCGAGGGCGGGGTGCTGCGGAACCTGATCGACAACGTGGCCTCGCTGCCGGTGGGGACGCGCAAGCTGCTGATCGCGGCGGACCAGTCGGGCGACCTGGAGCACGCCTTCGACGCCCTGGCGACGGACTACACCGACGAGGTGGACACGAAGGCGGAGCGTCTGCTGGCGGTGCTGGAGCCGCTGCTCATCATCGTGATGTTCCTCGTGATCGGCGCACTCATCATGTCGATCATGATCCCCATGATCCAGGCGACCAGCCAGGGCATCTGACCGGCCCCCCCTCTAGAATGATCCCACGACGCCCCGGGGCGTAAAACACTGCAATCCACGCCGGTTTCACGCGTTACACGCTGGGGGCCGGCCCCAACCGACCCCCAGCACGAGACTCACCCATGACACGCACCACGCACTCCAACGCACGCCGACACGCACGAGGCTTCTCGCTGCTCGAGCTGACCCTTGTTCTGCTGATCATCGGGCTGCTGGGCGCGGTCGCGGCCGCGAGCTTCGCGGGCGCCGGCAAGCGGGCCCGCATCAAGACGACCAAGGCGACCATGAACCAGTTCAAGCAGCAACTGCGGATCTACGCGACCGACAAGGGGACGTACCCGCAGTCGCTGGCGGAGCTGGTGCCGGACTACATCGAGCCGGACAACTCGGGCAACCCGCCCGTGGACGGCTGGAAGCGCCCGTTCTACTACACCGTCACGCCGGACTCGGCCCAGAAGTTCAGCCTGATCTCGACCGGGCCCGACGGCGAGCCCGGCACCGCGGACGACATCGACCTGTGGTCCCCCGATTTCGAAACCGACTGACCCCCACCACACACCCCTGCCCCCTCACTCCCCACTGAGTAATCATGCCACCCGCACGCCCACAACCAGGTCTCGCCCGACGCCACACGCGACGCGGCATGACCTTCCTCGAGGCGGTGCTGGGCGTGCTGCTGCTGGGCATGATCACCGCGACGCTCTCGCACGTCGCCTCGGGGGCACACCTGAACCAGCAACGGTCGCAGGCGCGCCTCGGGGCCGCGGAGCTGGCCAACCGGCTGGTGCTGCAGTTCCTGGACGACAAGGACTCGCTGCCCTCGGCGAATCTGCCGATCGAGTACAACGGGCAGTACTTCCGCTGGTCGCGCAAGTTCTCGTCGGTGGGGGCGAAGGTGGACCCGGCGGGGGCCCGCTCGGGGGCGGACATCAACACGGCCGAGAAGTCGCTGGAACGCGTGCAGATGGTGACGTTCCGGGTGTGGCTGGCTGAGGACTCGGGCGGCTCGGTGCGGTACACGACCGACGTGCCGTCGGTGACCGTCTCGCGTGTGTACGACCCGCTGCTGCCGACGAACCCGGACTCGCTGCACAAGCTGCTCTCGACCCCCGAGGGGCTCATGGAGGTGCTGCAAAACATGCAGAACCTGCAGGAGGGCATGGACATGGACGTGAACGACGGCACCTTCCAGGACGACGAGGAGGCCACCGCGCCGTGACCCGCGTCCGTGTGCCATCCCGTCGCGCCTTCACGCTGCTGGAGCTCTCGCTCGCGATGACCATCGGGGCGATGTGCCTGCTGCTGGCGGGGGGGATCTTCTATTCGGCGGGCAAGGTGGACGAGTCCTCGGAGCGCGTGACGCGTGTGCAGGGCGAGTCGTACTTCACCCAGACGATCCTGCGCAACACGTTTATGTCGCTGCTGGTCGTGCACGGCAACGCGCAGGACTCGGAGAACCCGCCGGACCTGTCCACGCTGGGTCGCCCGCGGATCATCCTCGAGCCGGACCCGGTGAGCGGGATGCAGCGTCTGGAGGTGGTGCTGCGGTCCACGCCGGTTCCGGGGGTGCTGCAGGGGCCCGGGGCGCGACTGGCCTTCCTGGACGAGGACGCCGAGAGCCTGAACTTCGCCACCGCCGACGGCGCGGGCGGCTCGGCCCGGTGCGTGTTCGAGTTCCGGCGGGACGGGGACCGCGAACTGGTCATGGAGCGCCTGGGGATCGACAACCCGATGGCGGACACGCCCGGGGCGGACCCGAGCGATCCGGAGCGGGGCTGGAGCCTGTGGTGGCGGCGTATGACCGCCGACGAGGTCGAGATGCTCGAGGCGGGCTACGACCCGGTCGCGGACGGCGCGGGCGACGCGAACGCCGAGGCGCGTCGGCTGGCGTCCGCGGTGCGTCTGGCCTCCGGGCTGCGTGAGGCGTACTGGAAGGCGTTCCACCGGGGCGAGCGTCGGGACGCCTTCACCTGCACGACGAACGGGGACCTGCCGGCGTACTTCGAGCTGGAATTCGGGGGCGAGACGCAGGCGTACGCCAACTGGCTGTTCGAGATCGGCTGGGCGTACGGCGAGCCGGAAGACATCGAGATCGGCGTGGGCGCGGGCGGGGCCGACGGCGAGGACACCGGCGTGGGCGGCGCGGGGGGCACGGGCGGTGGGACCACCCCGAACCGGGGCGGCTCGGACAACAACCTGCGGCGCATGAGCGGGGACGGGTCATGACCCGGCGCGCCTACGTCCTGCCTGTCACGCTGCTGCTGCTGATCGTGGTCGGCATGCTCGCGGCCTCGACGTCGCACCGCCAGATCGGGACGGCGAAGACCGTGAAGCGCCAGATCGACGCGTACAAGGAGCACCACGCGGCGATGGGGCTGCAGTCGGCGGTGCAGGTCTGGCTGCGGGTGCAGAAGGCGAGCACGATCCGCTCGCTGCTGGGGGAGAACGGGCACGCGTTCGACCTGTCGTTCGAGGACGGCTCGGTGATCTCGATCTACCTCAACTCGGGGCAGGGCACCGCCCTGTCCAACCTCTCGACGGTGGACTCTGAGGACCTGGAGCCCGCGGCCCGGATCCTGGCGTACCTGAACGCCAACCTGCCCGAGGAGTCGTTCGCGGCTCGCACGCGAGCGGCGGGCCCGGTGGCGATCGACCTCGGGTATGCCGACCTGCCGCTGATCACCGCGGCCTCGTACGCGATCACCGCCGACGCCGCGAAGGCGGACCGGCTGGCGAACGAGCTGTACTCGAACCGTGGCGGCGCAACGCGGAACACGCTGTCGCAGGCGGGGATCGACGCGGAGCTGGACAACGACGAGCGTTCGCTGATGTACCGCCTGATCACCACGACGACGACGCTGTGGCGTGTGCACGTGGAGGTGAAGCGTGGGCTGGGCACCGGTGACGTGGTGGCCCGCTACGAGGGCCTGACGGTCCTGAACACGAACACCGCGGGCCTGAGCACCGATTTCAACGTCTCGGGGGGGTTCCTGGAGTGGGAACCGGTCCCGCTGAGCCAGCCACCCGGGTACGACCCGCGCCGAGAGCCCTAACCTCAAGCACCACAGGCCACTGGGCCGAAGTGGGAGGAGGACGACCGTGTCCCAGCACATGACCAGAGCCGCGGCCAACCAATTCAAGCTCATCGCGCAGGGCGTCGCGCTCGCGGCGATCCTGTTGGCGGTGCTCATCGCCATACTGATCCCGCGCACCGACCCGGAACGGCGCGTGACGCTCCCGGGCGACGGCGGCGTGCTGCCGACGGCGAACACGGGACAGGCGGACGCGATCTTCCGCTTCCAGCCCGAGGCGATCGAGGCCCGGCTGGCGCTGCTGGACAACGCGCCGCGCGTGGAGGTCAAGGAGCCGGTCGATCCGGACCCCGATCCGGGGACCGGGACCGAGGACACGACGCCCGCGCCGATCGGTCTTGCCTCCCGCATCGACTTCCTGGGCACCATGACGGTGGGCGAGAAGCGGATGGCGTTGATCTCGATCGACGACGGTCGCCAGCGCGTGGTGGCCGAGGAGGCCCGGCTGCCCATCGAGGGCGAGGACGCGGTGCTGCGGCGTGCCGACGAGGACAAGATCTTCATCGTGCACGACGGGGCGACGCTGACGATCGAGCTGGCGACGTCCGGCGAGGACAAGCCGGCGTTCTCGACGCTGGCGGCACCCGACTTCAACTCCAACAGCGCCTCGATCCCGGACAACATCGCGGAGGCGGCCCGCAACGCCCCGCGGAACGTGCAGGACCGCTTCGGCGGGCGCCGGCGTGGCGGCGAGAACGACGACGGCCGGAACGCGAACGGCAGCGACGACCAGGGCGACGACCCGATCGAGCGTCGTCGCGAGGCGCTGCAGCGGGCGGTGGAGAACGGGACGCTCTCGCAGGAGCGTGCCGACGAGATGATGGAGCGGGCGATCCAGAACCAGCTCCGCAGCGCGCGCCAGCCGCGCGAGAACAACTGACACACGCCTCCCCGCAGGACGCACGGAGACACGACCCCTTATGCCTACCAGAGTGGCCTATCTTGAGCGAGACGATCGCGGCGGACGTCTCGGGGGCATCCGCCTCGTGACCGAGAACTCCGACGACCACTGGGACGCCTCGTCGTTCAAGCCGCACGAGTACGGCGTGGTGGCGGAGGCGGGCGCGGAATGGATCCAGGGCAAGGACCTTTCGGGCCCAGTGCGGACGATCGACACGCTGTGCGTGGACGCGGACGGCGGCGCGTGCTCGTGGCTGAGCCTGCCTGACACGAACCCGGGGACGGTGCGTCAGATGATCGAGTCGCAGGGTCTGCCGGACCACGACGACCCGTACAGCGACGCCGCGCCGGAATCATCCTCGGGTCGTTTCCCCGACCTTCCGGGCGAGCTGTCGCTGGAGCCGCTGTCGTTCGGGGCGTCTTCCGGGGCTGCGACCGCGGTCCCGTCGCGCACCCCGGTGCTGGCGATGCCCGACTCGACGGTGCGCCTGCTGCTCGACGCGCTGGACCGGCACAACATCCGGGTTGAGGCGGTGTGCTCGCTGTGGCACGCGGCGGCGCGGGTGTGGGACCCCTCGAGCCCGCTGGCCCACCGGGGCTCGTTCCGGGGTGACCGGGTGGTGAGCACCGACGCGCCGGTCACGGCGATCGTGCTGATCGACCCGCTGTCGCAGCGGCTGGTGTGGTCGTGGTCGAGCGCGGGGGACCTGCTGGCGGCGGGGTCGATGCGTCTGCGGACCGCGGTCGATCGCGACGTGCAGCGTCTGGGGCTGGACACGGTGGGCGAGATCGAGCGTCGGGCGGTGGTGACGGACGCGGAGATCGGGCGTCTGGCGCAGGACTGGCTGGCGTGGGCGGCCCAGACGGGACTGGCCCCGGCCCGGATCGTGTGCGTGGGCTCGCCGTCGTCGGTGGGGGACGAGGGCATGTCGCCGGCACGCGTGGGCGAGACGCTCGCGGCCCGCTGGCCCGAGGCCTCGGTGGACGTGGTGGACGAGCCGGACGCGGTTGGGCTGACGCTGAGGCGGCTCGCATCGCCGGAGGCGGCCCCGATCGAGGGCTCGCACGGCACGCAGTTGGTCTCACTCTCGAGGCGCCCCGGCTCGGCGCACCGGTCGCTGTACCGCTGGGCGGGCATCTCGCTGGCGGTGCTGGGGATCGGGTGCATCGTGATCACGGCGGCGCTGTTCTCACGGGCGAACCGGTACGCGGGCCAGCTCCCGGCGCTCTCGACGGAGGTGCGCGAGACCATCGCGTCGGTGGACCCGACGCTGGCGGACGACCCGTTCGCGTTCACACGACTGCGAGACAAGGTCGCGGCGGAGCGTCGCGCGCTGTCGCCGACGAACGACCAGGCGCCGGCGCCGGTGGCCGAGACGTTCGACACGCTCTCGCTGGTGCTGGGCGTCCCGGGGATCAAGCTCTCGAACCTGACGGTGACGTCGGTCGCGGTGCAGTTCCAGGTGGTGACGCCGGACCTGACCACGGCGGAGCAGCTGGGCGTGTCGCTGCGTTCTATCGAGGGGCTGCCGCTGAACTGGGCGAGCCCGTCGCTGGACGAGGTTCCGAACACCGGGGAGATCCGCGCCTCGTTCAACGCGACGTGGGTGCAGCCCGCGAGGGAGGGTTCGTCGTGATCGAAGACAACGCCACGATGACGCGTGAGGACCGCGACGAACTGGCCGCCGCGGCGAGCGCCGCGGACCGGCGCAACCGCCCGACCGGCCTGATCGTGCTGGGGGGCGGCGTGCTGCTGATCGGGCTGATCCTGGTGGTGGTGTCGTTTATGAGCCTGGTGGCGGCTCGGGCGGCGTGGTCGGCGCAGGTGAACCGTGTCAGCCAGGCCGGGGAACTGGCGGCGGAGTACCAGGCGCTGCAGGCCGCGGCGAGCGACAGCTCGAACATCCGCGTGCACGACCCGATCCCGACGATGGGCTCCGACATCGGCCGGCTGGCCCAGCGGGCGGGGGTGGAGGTCGGCATCCCGAACACGACGCACCGCCAGCTGACGACGCCCGGGGCCCGCACCGCGATCTACTCGTACGACAACATCACCGACGAGTCGCTGAGCGAGATCCTGGAATGGATCGACAGCACGATCGCCAGCATCCCCGGGATGCGGGCCGACAAGATCACGCTGCGGCTCATGTCGCCGCTGTCCCGGGGGCGCAACGCACAGAACCAGCCGACCGCCCAGGAGTGGCGGATGGACGTCGCCTTCGCCCGGACCGAAAGTACCAACTGACCCACGACCGACCGCGGTCGCCCGTCCCCGAACGCACGGACGCACACCATGAAGACCAGACTCCTTGCCGCACTCATCCTCGCCACGCTGCTTCCCGCCTGCGCGACGAATCGCAACCCGGACTTCGCGGACTCTGCCGCGGCGGCGGCGCAGCGCCGCGCCGAAGCGATCGAGATCGCCGACCGGGCGTACCGGGCGCACGAGGCCGGTCGGCAGACCGGGGACGTCGCCCGCCTGGACCAGGCCGAGGAGCTGTACCGCGAGTCGCTGTCGCTGGACACCTCGATCTTCGCGACGTGGAACAACCTGGGCGAGCTGCTGCTGGAGCGGGGGGACTACTCGGGGGCCGCGGACGCGTTCGGCGAGGCGTCGTTCCTGAACACGCGTGACCCGCGTCCGGCGTACAACCGGGCGCTGACGTGGCACCGTGCGGGGTACGCCGAGACGGCGCTGCGGTTCTACAGCGAGGCGCTGGACCGGGATCCGTCGTACCGGCCGGCGTTGCGCGGGGCGGCCCGGGCGGCGGCACTGATCAATGCCGCGGACTACACCATCGAGGAGTGGATCCGCACGGCGCTGATGAGCGAGACCGACCCGGCGTGGCGTGAGTTCTTCACCGAGCAGCGGTTCCGCGTGGAAGCCGCGATGCGCGACCAGCTTTACGACACCACCAACTGACCCCCCCCACTCTGGCCCTAGGCACAGTGACGGTTTGGGGTGGAGTGTGCGTTACAGCCTGGCGGCGGCGAGGCTGGCGAGTTCGCTGCGCTCGCTGCGGGCGAGGGTGACGTGCCCGACGAGCCCGCTGCCGCGGAGCTTCTCGACGGTGTAGGACAGGCCGTTGCTGGATCGGTCGAGGTAGGGGTTGTCGATCTGGCCGATGTCTCCGGTCATGACGATCTTGGTGCCCTCGCCGACGCGGCTGACGATGGTCTTGACCTCGTGAGGCGTCAGGTTCTGGGCCTCGTCCACGATCATGAACTGGTGCGGGATGGAGCGTCCGCGGATGTAGGTCAGGGGCTCGAGGACGAGCTTGCCGTCGGCCATGAGCTTGTCCATGCGCTGCTCGGAGGAGTGGCTCTCGGCCTGCTGGTTCGGGCTGCCGCGTGTGCTCATGAGGTAGGTGAGGTTGTCGAAGATGGGCTGCATCCAGGCGCCGAGCTTCTCGTCCTTGTCGCCGGGGAGGTAGCCGATGTCGCGCCCCATGGGCATGATGGGGCGGGCGACGAGCAGCTTGTCGTAGCGCTGCTCGGAGAAGACCTTGGTCATGCCCGCGGCGAGGGCGAGCAGGGTCTTGCCCGTGCCCGCGGTGCCGAGCAGGGTGATGAGCTTGATGTCGTCGTCGAGCAGCAGGTCGAGGGCCATGGTCTGCTGCACATTGCGGGCCATGATGCCGAAGGTGGGCTTCTTCTGCGGGCTGACCGGGATCATCTGCGGCGTGTCGCCCAGGCGGCGCCCGAGTCCGGAGTGGGCCTCGTCCTCCACGTCCTTGAGGATGACGAACTGGTTGGGCACCAGCTCGCGCGGGGTGGTGGTGCCGTCCTCCTCGGTCACCGCCAGGAACTCGTCCAGGCGGTTGAGTTCCAGCATGCGGTCGCGGTACAGGTCGTCGATCAGCTCGCGCGGGGAGGCGACCTCGAGGTACCCCTGGTAGAGGCGGTCGGCGTCAACCTTCTGGTTCTCGAAGTCCTCGGTGCGGATGCCGAGCGAGTCGCTCTTGATGCGGGCGGAGAGGTCCTTGGAGACGAAGACGGCTCGCTTGCCGGACTTCTTGAGGTCCCAGGCGACCGCGATGATGCGGTTGTCGGGCATCTCCTTGGCGAGCACGGGCGGGCGCTCGCGCTCCTCGACGTCGATCATGACGCGTCCGCTGGCGCTCTGGCCGGGCACGCCGCCCAGGTCCACGCCGTCGGTGAGGCGGCCCATCTGGCGGAGGCGGTCGAGGTTGCGGATGGAGGCGCGGGCGTTGCGGCCGACGTCGTCCTCCCGACGCTTCATGGTGTCGAGTTCCTCGATCACCGGGTAGGGGATGACGATGTTGTTTTCCTGGAAGACGAACAGCGCGTCGGGGTTGTGCAGCAGCACGTTCGTGTCGAGCACGAAGTACTTCACACTCACCTCGCCCGAAGCCCCGCCCTGGCTCGTGTCTTCCGGTGACCTGCGTTCTGTCACGTCTACCTCGCGCTCGATCACATCACGCATAGGGCGATGCTCCCCTTCTCTCCTCCGTCCGGACATCCGTGCCCGGGACAGCCCAGCATACCGATCCGCACGCCCCGGGGTTCGCCGCGTGGGACGCCCTCACAACGCCTCAGAAGCCCTCGATCAGCACCGAGAGCGTCAGCACGACCGCGATCAGGGCGGAGATCGCCCCCTTGACGACCACCGACACCGCCCGCCCCACCGCGGCGCCCTGGCCGCTCTTCAGGCTCTCCTTCCACGTGCGACCCGCGTGCCCCCGCTCGGCGAGCACCGCCCCCGCCCCCGCCCCGATGACCGCGCCCAGGATCGTCCCGAGGATTGGGAGCGGGATCAGCACCGTGCCCAGCACCCCCCCGACGAGGCCGCCCACCAACGCCCCGACCGCGCCGGAGCGCGACCCGCCCGCGGTTTTGGCCCCGACCGCCCCGGCCCCGAATTCCGCGGCCTCGCCCAGCACCGCGAGGAAGACGCACAGCCCGATCGCCCACCACCCGTCGATCAGCTCCGGACGCCACCACTTGACTATCAGCGCCACCAGGATCGCCAGCCACGTGCCGGGCAGCGTGACCAGCGTGACCAGCACGCTCAGCCACGACAGCAGGATCACGATCGCGGCGCCCAGTGCGCTCACGCGAACACCCCGCGCCGCTCGGTTGGATCAGGACACGGCTTCGCGCGCACCGGCGTCACCCGCTTCGGACTCGTCCGACGACTGCTCATCGTCCTCTTCATCCGGACCGAAGCGTTCCTCTTTCATCTCCAGCAGCCAGCCCTCGAGCTTGGCGTGCCGGTAGGTGTCGAACTTGATCTCCCCGCCGCCCATCTCGTGCTCCGGCTTCAGGCGCGCGTAGACGATGTACTTGTCCCAGCGGCGCATGTCGAAGACGTCGAGGTCCGCCGGCACAAAGGACTTGCCGCCGGGCAGCGACAGACGCTTCTCGGACGGGTCCCACGCGTACCGCTTCGCGGCTGTTTTGAGCAGCAGCACGATCAGGAGCAGCCCCACGCTCCACGAACCGACCATGATGATCCACTGCACCGGGATGTCGTAGGAGGCGAGCGCCTTGGGCTGGCCCGTCTGCTGGGCCCAGAAATCGCTCAGGTCCTGCAGGTGCTGGCGCGGGCTCTCGATGGTGGTGCGCTCGGGCGTCATCTCGCCGACGGTCCGGAGGGCGGTGAGCCACTCGAGACGCGCCAGCCTGGCCGAGGCACGCACGGGGCGCCCGCTCGACGGGTTCGCGGCGTCCTCGCGGAGCTTGGCCAGCGTCTCCGGGTCGGTCAGCGACTCGTAGGCCTGCTCCGGGTCCGGGACGCTCGCCTCGCTGGTGAAGATGCCGAACTGCTCGCTCTCCGCCTCGCTGAGCTTCTGCAGGTACTGCAACTCGGCGTAGCTGGCGTACTGACGCCCACGCTGCGGGTACACGCTCACGGCGTCGTACAGCCCCCACGCCCCGAAGACGAGCAGCACCAGGATGATCACCCCCATCTTGATCAGCCAGACCTTGTTCAGCGGCGCACGCTCAGGGGTGGCTTCGCTTGGCTGCACGGCATCGTCACTCATCAACTGGCCTCCCTCGGGTGCTTGCACAGAGGATATCGCCCGAACAGACCCTCGGTTCGACCGCAATGAGAGGGAATCCACCCACTTCTGTGCGGGCAGATCGGGCTCAACCCACGGGGTGAAGACCCGATGGGGACGTGAACAAGGGAGGGATGAAGTGGGCTGGAGGAGGGAGGGGGGGGTGGGGGCGGGGGGGTCAGCGATCGGTCTTGCCGAACGCGGCCTGCCACCACTGCTCGAATCGGTCCTCGCCGCCGGTCTGGCGGACGCGGTCCCAGCCGCCCCGGTCCACGCGTTTGGTCGGGATGCGGGGGTAGCGACGCCCGCCGAGCAGGGCCCTGGTGAGGAACGCGGAGTGCTCGGCCCGGAACCGGGCCCCCGCGTCACGCAGCGATCGATGCCCCCAGAAAAAACTCCACCGCATGGGCAGAGTGTATCGGTCCGAGCCCACGTCGCAAGACTCTGGTGCGATCAAGCCCGGCATACAAGGGCATTGCATCCGCCGCATGACCCGGCGTGGTTCGGTGCTTCGTGCCCGGGTCTGAGGCTTTGCGAAGGCCCGGGGGTTCGCAGGAACCGGGCCTTCGAAGACTCAGACCCGGACACGGGACCACTCCGAATGAACCTGGATCGTCAGGACATAGTGCATCCGTGGCATGTCCCGACGTGGTTCTTTGCCTCGTGCCCGGGTCTGAGGCTTTGCGAAGGCCCGGGGGTTCGCAGGAACCGGGCCTTCGAAGACTCAGACCCGGACACGGGACCACTCCGAATGAACCTGGAGCGTCAGGACATAGTGCATCCGTGGCATGTCCCGACGTGGTTCTTTGCTTCGTGCCCGGGTCTGAGGCTTTGCGAAGGCCCGGGGGTTCGCAGGAACCGGGCCTTCGAAGACTCAGACCCGGACACGGGACCACTCCGAATGAACCTGGATCGTCAGGACATAGTGCAT